>Ga0207707_10000548_pt1 | contig 38306 bp, 33 predicted proteins | sample KBSC83BmetaG_FD_184336 | JGI IMG/M metagenome (GOLD analysis project Ga0207707, IMG submission 184336) | Corn rhizosphere microbial communities from Kellogg Biological Station, Michigan, USA - KBS C8-3B metaG (SPAdes) (version 2) | ecosystem: Host-associated > Plants > Roots > Rhizosphere ... | reverse complement strand
CGACCGGCAATTCCTGCTTGCCGGCATCTTCCACCGCCTGGCGCGCGTCGGCTTCCGTGAGCACGCCTTCCAGCGCCAGTCGACGCGGAATGCCCGTCAGGCCGGGCATGCTGGGTGCCGGGTTCATCTGTGTTGCCATGAAAGGAGTCCAACCCCCCGAATCGCAAAGTGAATGTATCGCAAAATCCGCTGCTTGGGCAGGCCGCGGCGAGAACCGCGTCTCACTCCGGGGGCATTTATTTTTCAGCTCGCGCGGGGCCGGGCGGCCGGGCGGTCGAACAGGACAAGCACGTTGCTTGCCAAGGCCGGTGCCTTTCGCAAAATCCCGTCCCGAGACGTGCCTGAACCGCCCGTGCGCTAAGATGCCGCGAACCAGAGGAACCCCACTCAGTGCTGAGCATCATCCTGCCCGCCAGGAACGAAGCCGCTGCGCTCGCCGACCTGCTGCCGGTCTTGCGCGCGGCCCAACCCGGGGCCGAAATCATCGTCTCGGACGACGGTTCCAGCGACCGCACCGCAGAATTGTGCGCCGAGCACGGCGTCGTGCAGGTGGGCACGCCGTATTCCATGGGCAACGGCGCGGCGATCAAGCGTGGCGCCCGCGCGGCGAAAGGCGAGGTGCTGGTGTTCATGGACGCCGATGGCCAGCACGACCCGGCCGACATCCCGCGCCTGTTGGCCAAGCTGGACGAGGGCTACGACATGGTGGTTGGCGCGCGCAGTTGGGGTGACCAGGCCGGCGTCGGACGCGGGGTCGCCAACACGTTCTACAACTGGCTGGCGTCGAAGATGACCGGGCACCGGGTCGATGACTTGACCTCCGGATTCCGCGCCGCGCGTGCGGACAAGTTCCGCGAATTCATCCACCTGCTGCCCAACGGCTTCAGCTATCCGACCACCTCCACCATGGCGTTCTTCCGCAGCGCGTATCCGGTGGCCTACGTGCCGATCCGGGCGGCCGAGCGCGTCGGCACCAGCCACATCCGGCCATTGCGGGACGGCGTACGCTTTCTCCTGATCATCTTCAAGATCGCCACCCTGTACGCGCCGCTGAAACTGTTTGCACCCACCGCGATCGCGTTTTTCGTGCTTGGCTGGGCTTATTGGGCCTGGACCTTCTCCGAATTCCATCGCTTGAGCCTGGTCAGCGTGGCGCTGTGGAGTGCGTCCGTGATCATCTTCCTGATCGGGTTGATTTCCGAGCAGATCACGTCGCTGACGTACCGGCACGATGTGTAATTGTCGCGTCGTTGTGCGGACATGAAGAAGGCGCACCTGCTTGCATTGACCACGTCCTATCCGTTGCATCCGGGCGGTTCGGCTGGCGTGTTCGTGCAATCCCTTTATCGACGATTGTCCGACCGGTACGCGATCGATGTGGTCTGCCCGGCCGACACCAAAGTTGCGCAGACGTCGTTCGACGATTTCACCGCCGCGAACATTCGCGTGCACGCCGTGCGCTACGCGCCCAAGGCATGGCGCGTATTGGCCCAACAGGCGGGCGGAGTCGTGTTGAGCGTGAAGCGTGCACCATGGCGCGCGTTTTTTCTGCCGGCCTTGCTGGGCGCGCTGTTCTGGCGCTGCCTGATGCGCGCGGGTGACGCGGATCTGATTCACGCCAACTGGACCGTGTGCGGTGTCATGGCCGGCATCGTTGGCCGCCTTCGGCGGAAGCCCGTCATCACCACCTTGCGCGGCAGTGACGTGGCGCGCGCGGAACATTCGTGGTTGGACCGGGCCATCCTGGCCCTCGCCGTCCGTACCAGTGTCACCGTGATTTGTGTTTCGGAGGCGATGGCCGAGCGCGCACGCCGGCAGTTTCCCCATCGCGCCGCCGATATCCATGCCTGCCTAAACGGGGTTGACGAGGCATTCTTCCGGATTGTCAGGGCCCCCTCCGATGGGAATACCTTGCGTGTGCTGGCAGTGGGTAATTTGATACGCCTGAAAGGCTTCGATGTGCTGATTGAAGCTGTCGCGCGTGCGCGCTGTCGCGAGCAAGTTCAGGTGTGCATCGTGGGCGACGGAGTCGAAGAAAACGCACTGCGTGCGCTCGCTGTAGCCCGCGGCGTGGCTGCAAGCTTCGAGTTCGCAGGAAGGCTGTCCGTGGCCGACATGCCGGAGAGGTTTGCCGGCGCGGATGTGTTCGTGCTTTCCAGCCACTCGGAAGGGCGGCCGAATGTCGTCGTGGAAGCCTTGGCTTCTGGGTTGCCGGTCATTGCGACGGATCTGGAAGGCGTGCGGGGCATGGTGGTGGACGGCGACACTGGTTGGCTCATCCCGTCGGGTGATGCCGATCGATTGGCGGCGGCGCTGGATCAGGCAGACGCGGATCGTGCGGAGCTCTGTCGCCGGGGCGAACGTGCGCGCGAGATTGCAAACACCCAGCTCGGGACTTGGGCGGAAACCGCGCAAGCCTACGACACGTTGTTCCGCGCCGCCCTGGAGTCGAATGAAAAGGGGCATCCCTCATGTGCGGGATAGCCTTCCTCTTGGATCCGCACTCGTCGACCGCGGAACGCCGCGAGCGCATGACCGCAGCGCTGCAACGCCTCGAACATCGCGGACCAGACGAAACCGGCTGCTTCGCGGATCGCGATTTCGCGGCAGGACAGACCAGGCTTGCGATCATCGACCTTGCCGGCGGCCACCAGCCGGTGCGTGATCCCACCGGGCGCTGGGTGCTCGTATTCAACGGCGAGATCTACAACTACAAGAACCTCCGCGCGCAATTCGAGGGGCGATGGCAGTTCCGGGACGGCAGCGACACCGAAGTGCTGCTGGCCGGACTGGTCACCGGGGGCCCGCGATTCGTCGAACGACTCGACGGCATGTGGGCGTTCGTCCTGCATGACATCGCGTCCGGCGAGTCGCTCCTTTCGCGGGACCGGTTCGGCAAGAAGCCGCTGTACTACCGCCATCGCGGAGGGCTGTTTGCATGCGCGTCCGAACTGCCTGCGCTGGCGGTCCTGACGCCGGACGCGACGTTGACCGAAGATGACGCGGGCATCGCGGACTACTTCCGTTACGGTTATGCGCTGCCGGGCGCGACGTGCATTGCCGGGGTCAGGGAAGTGCTTCCCGCACATGTGATGTGGCGGCATCCGGATGGCTCGATCGTGCAGCAGCGCTATTGGTCGCCTTCAACCGAGCCGTGGACAGGCGGCTTCGATGAAGCCGCCGAACGCGTACGCGAATTGCTGGCAGCGAGCGTGCGCCGGCGCCAGTTGGCGTCGGACGTGGAAGTCGGTGCATTCCTTTCCGGCGGCATTGATTCGACCACCGTGTGCGCGCTCGCGCAGCAATCGGGGTTCGGGCGTCTCAGGACGTTCACCGCGGGATTCGCCGAGCCCACCTACGACGAGCGTGCCCCCGCTGCGCGCGCAGCCGCCGAACTGGGCACCCTGCACACCGCGGAAGAAATCAAGCCGGAAACGGCGGCGGCACTTGCCGTTGAACTGCCGCACCGCATGGGCCAGCCCTTCGGTGACTCGTCGCTGGTCCCGAGTGCATTGGTGGCCTCAGTCGCCGCCAAACACGTCAAGGTGGTCCTGACGGGCGACGGCAGCGACGAGATTTTTGGCGGCTACGCCCGCTATGCCGGCCGCTTGCTGCGCCAGCGTTACCACCGGTTGCCTGCTGCGCTGCGTGCCGTGGTCGAGCGTGCGGTGCTGGCAACGCCCGAGCCTTACGCGCATCACAGCGGAAGCCTCATGAAGCGCGCACACTTGTTCGTGCGCCTGGCCCGCGAGGATCGCGACACCTACATCGGCCCGCCGGCCATCCGCAAGGAGACGCTTGCGCGGCTGGTGCCCGGTTTGGGCGCGGGCAACACGATGCCCGAGCTTCCGTGGCCGAATGATCCTGACGAAATACGCCACATGCTGCTGATGGATTCGCTGGTCTATCTGCCGCAGGACATCCTGCAGAAAGTCGATCGTGCGGGGATGATGTTTTCGGTCGAGGCCCGCAGCCCCTTCCTGGACAAGGAACTTTTCGAATTCGTGATCCGCGTTCCCTGGCGATGGCACTTCGATCGGCTGCGTGGCAAGCGCCTGTTGCGGGCAGCGATGCGCGGGCGCGTGCCCGATTTCATCTGGGACCGTCGCAAGCAGGGGTTTGCATCACCGGTCAGCCATTGGCTGCGCGACTGGCTGGGTGATGACCTGCTGGCCATGGCGGCTTCAGGAAATACCGGCGTGGTGAATCCCGAGGGATTGCGCGCGCTGCTGCGCGAACATCGCGCGGGAAGCCTGGATCATTCGCAACCCTTGTGGCTTGCCTATTCCTATCTGCGCTGGCGCGCGGATGTCGCCGGTTGATTGCATGTCGCGCGCGGATCGCATATTGCTTGTATTGCCGAGCCTCGAGCGGGGTGGTGGCGAGCGCGTCATGCTGCAACTGGCGCGATCGTTCCTTGCAGCGGGCAGGGACGTCCATCTGGCCGTCCTGCTGGGCGGTGGTCCGTTGCGTGGCGAGGTTCCCGACGCCGTCGTGCTGCATGAACTGGTCCCCGCCGGCCATGCGAGAGGTTTTTGGTTGGCATGGCAGGCGTTTCCCAGGCTGATATCGCTGATGCGATCGGTGCAACCGGGTGCGGTACTCAGCACCATGACGGGCACCAATTTGCTGACTGTCCTGGCTTGCAAGCGATCACATGGCCGCGCTCGACTTGTCCTGCGCGAAGCCTCCAGCCTTGTCAACGCCCCTGGATTTTTCAAGCGAAGGGCGATGCGCTGGCTGTACCCGTGCGCCGACATGATCGTCGCTGTTTCCAGGGGGGTTGCGGAAGACTTGCGAGGCTTGGGTATTCCGGATGATCGAATCCGTGTCATACACAATCCTGTTGATCCGGAGCGCTTGCGTCATCTCGCGGGTGTTGGTCCCGTCCTGCCAAGTCTCGAAGGCGTGCCTTATGTCATCGCGCTTGGCCGCCTGACGAAAGCCAAGGACTATCCCACTTTGCTGCGGGCCTACGCCGCCAGCAAATTGCGGCACAGTCATCGGCTCGTGATCGTGGGTGAAGGCGAAGAACGTGCTGATCTCGAACGTCTGATACGTGAGCTTGGAATTGCCGAACGCGTATTGCTTGCAGGGGCCTTGGACAATCCGTTTCGGATACTTGCGGGCGCGGCTTTGCTCGTACTTTCCTCGCTGTGGGAAGGTTACCCGAACGTATTACTCGAAGCTTTGGCCCTGAATGTTCCCGTTGTGGCGACTGATTGCCGACACGGTCCTCGCGAGTTGTTCGACGATGGACACAAGGGATGCTTGGTGCCTGTGGGTGACGACGTCACACTCGCGCGCGCGATGGAAACCGAGTTGCGGCACCCTTCGTCTTGTAGCCAATTCGCCCTCGATGAACATCGTCCGCAGGTGATTGCATCGGGTTACCTCGCGGTTCTGGACAAGGCATGCGGTGAGGGGTCGTCGTGAGGAAGAAAAGCGCGTCTTTGCCATGAAGGTTCTGTTCGTCCTCCCGAATATTGCGATCGGCGGCGTCGAGCATGTTCGTCTGGCACTGATCGAATACCTATCTACCCACGGAATCGAGTGTCGGCTTGTGCTTCGCCAGCGCCGAGGCGAATTGTTGGAACGAGTTCGGGAAGTGGCGGCTGTCGATGAGCTCGCGCCCCGCGGCTTGTATCAGTTTGTTCCGTCACTGGTGCGCCTTATCAGGCGCGAACAACCGACCCATGTTGTTACCGCGTTTTCGGACGTAGGCGTTTTGGTTTGGCTCTCGCTGAAGTTGGCAGGTAGCCGGGCAAAATGGGTACATACCGTGGATGATTCCGGCCCCGTTATCGGTCCTGGCGCTGGACCAATCGGGCGTTTGACGGTTCTAGCGCGGCGCTGTGCGGCCGGATTTATTTATCGAAGGGCTGATGCGGTAGTCGCAGTCTCGGAAGCATTGCGTGCCGAAATCGTTGGCGCTTACGCGCTTGACCCACAAAGCGTTATGGTCCTCTACAACCCGGTCGTTCCGGACGAGAACCTTCGATGGCACCGGACACCGATCGTCGGTGGCACTGAGCCGTACCCCATTGTCGCGGTTGGCCGTCTGGCGCCCCAAAAGGGCTTCGACATTCTTGTCGGCGCAATGGCGCGGGTTCGCGGTTCGTGGCGACTTTCCATTTGGGGCGATGGGAAGGATCGCCCCAAACTCGTCAGACTCATAGCGGAGGCGGGTTTGCAGGATCGGATTCACCTGCCCGGCTATACATCAGATCCGTTCCGCGCCATGCGCGACGCTGCCCTGTTTGTAATGCCATCGCGCCACGAAGGATTTGGAAACGTTTTGGTTGAAGCATTGGCATGTCAGTGCCAGATTGTGGCTACTGATTGTCCACATGGGCCGTGTGAAATCTTGGAAGGTGGGCGGTTGGGTGAATTGGTGGCGGTCGGGGACGTGGATGCATTGGCGCACGCCATAGAGCGCGCCATGAGCGCTCAGCGTTACGTCAGCACGGAATTGTTGCTCGAGCGTGCGTGTGATTTCTCTGTATCGAACTCCGGAAAGAGTTGGGAGCTCCTGCTGCGCCGATTGGCTGCCGAGTGACTTATGGGATACGGGAAATACACATCCAAACCTTCGGTGTTGCCAATTGACGTGCGCTTGGCAACGACTTACGGCCTTGGAGTTCCTTGTGCGACTACCGGCGGGGTACACAAGACATTTTGAAATGATTGCAGGTTGTTGACGTCAAGTGCTGTTAGACGCCCACCATGACGGATTGTTTCAAAGGTATACCCCAGACCCGACAAGAAGTACAAAATGTCACTGGCTTGGTAACCGGCGGTAATCGCGGTGGTGTCTTGGATCTCGATGATCAGCACTGGCCTGAATTGCCGTAACGTGCGCTCCCCTCCTTTCAGGCATGGCAGTTCGGCGCCCTCTATATCGATTTTGACTAGATCGATCCGGTCGATTTGGTGCGCATTCACCCAAATATCCAGCGTGGTTATGGGGATTCGTTGCAGCTCTGACACGCCATTCTTTCCGCCGAATAGAGTTCCGAGGCCGCCGTTTTCGTCGTCTGGGTCATCTTGCCCGCAGGATGCGTAGACCGGAACGTTGTCTGCGGGCGCGTCCGAGAGTCCGGCACGCACTACTGTAATCTGGTTCAGATGATTGCGGGCGGCATTCGTCTGGAGTTGATCAGCGATGGTGTCGACGGGTTCGAATGCGATGACGTGACCCGTACGGCCCACCCGCTTGGCGGTGGTCATTGAAATTTCGCCAATATTGGCGCCGACGTCGATCACTGTCATGCCAGGCCTCAGCATGTGATCGAAAAGCACAATAAGCCTGCGGTTGTAGTAGCCGGTCCAGAAGATTCGGCGCTGCATGTGTTCCGAAAGGCTGAGATCGACGCTGAGGTCGCCATCAAAATCTTGGACTTGGATTTTTCCGTGGGCACGCCGGAAGCACGCTTGCAGAACAAGCTGGGGAGCAGGGAATCGGCCGCCAAACGAGAAAGCATTTCCGACGCCACGGAGGAACAACAGCAGTCGCCGTTTCAGAGCGGATGTGGAGGGAACACTGTCGTGAGTAGTCAAATGGAGTCCTGGAATCGGGGTGCGCAAATGAAATGAAGGGCTGTCCTGGTCTTCCGCGGTGCAGAGAATGATATGGGCGTGTAAGCCTTCTGTAGGCAAATCATGCAATCATCGAGGGGGTGGACCGCAACTGCTTTTGGTGTTGTGCCAAGTAGTCCATATCAATGCAAAACCAATTGCGGTCATCGACCATTCCGAGCACGCCAGCGCCAGTGACATTCCGGTCACACCAAAGCCAGTCGTGAGTAGGATGCCTGCGATCACCAGTACAAGCACACCTCCGATTTCGAATCCTACTCGGACCCAAGGCCTGCCAAGTGCCATCAGCACATTGCCCACTGACATGCGGAGAGCCATGCCAGGCAGGGCCAGACATAGCCAGCGAATCGCATGATCAAGGCCATGAAATTTCGCGCCAAAGATCAATTCGAATATGGGCGCTGCCAGCCACAGCACGATCGCGACGGTGAGGCTGTAGGCGAGAGTGGCGCCGAAAATCCAGAACAGCAGACGGTATGTTCGTTCGAATTGCTCATGGCCTTCGCGGAATAACCTTGGAAGTGCCGACTCCGTCATTGCACTGACGGGAAGCATCGTGGCGGCAATGACACGTGTGCCGACTGCATAAAGTCCGGCGGCGGCCAATGGCAATAATTTGGCTGCGACCGTCTTGTCGAGTTCGCCGGGACCGCTGGCGGTAATGCTCAGGGCGGCATAACCGGCGTTGCTGCGCAATTCGCAGATTTTCGGCAAGCGCCATCTGCTTGGGGTTGGCCACATGGATGGAAACGTTCGGACTGCCAGAATGAGTGCGAGCAACGATGCCGCCGGATATGCGTAACCGTACGCCACCAACGGATCCTCGGGGGCTGTCAGGAACACACCCGCCGCGGCTGCGAGACGGAGCAGCATTGGCAGGGTCTTGAGCAGTTGCGAGCGAGCGATGCGGCCAAGCCCTTGGTGCTCGGACACTGCCAAGCGGAATAAAGCCTGGAGCCATATTTCTGTCGCGCCGATGGTCAACAACACCATCCAAGGTACGCCGACGCGCAGCACCAACACGCAAACGGCAAGATAGATGGTTAGCAAAACCCCACCGCATAGAAGGATTGTCGGGATCGAGTAGGCCAGCACTTGATCACGGCGCGGTGGGTCTTTGGCGACCTCGCCCAACATTACGATATGCGTGCCGAAGGTCGAAACAGTTCCAAGTAGTACAGCAAGCGAAGCGACGGCCGCGAATGCACCAAACTGGTGTGGTCCCAACATTCGTGCAACCAGCAGCAATGTGCCCGCCTGCACCAGCAGGTACAGAACCAGGACGAAAGTCGTGCGGATGGTGCCGCGTGCGATTGGACCCCTGACGGCGCTGGGTGTCATCGGATGCCCGAATACTTCGGCGCTATTGCTGGTCTCACCACGTTTCGCACCGCACCAGTGACCCTTTCGACATCCATGTCTGCGAGCTTGGGAGACAACGGCAGGCTTACAGTCTGTTGTCCAAGCTGCGTGGCATTGGGCCATTGCTCCGGCTTCCAGCCGAAGCGCTGCTGGTAGTACGGGTGCTCCGGCACAGAAAGATAGTGCACGCCGGTGCCAATGCGACGCGCGTTCATCGCATCGAGGAACGCGTCGCGCGAAATGCCGCAGCGTGCCTCGTCCACCATGATGGTGAACAGGTGGTACGCGTGGCGGGTGTCGCGCATCGGCGGTGCGGGCAGGCCGATCGGCAAATCGGCGAAAGCTTGCATGTAACGGTTCCAGATGGTTTCGCGGCGCTTCCAGTTGCGTTCGACGCGCGCGAGCTGATGGATGCCGATCGCCGCCTGCAAATCCATCATGTTGTACTTGAAGCCTGCCTCGACCACTTGATAGTGCTTGTAGCCCTGGTCACCGAAGCGGTGCCAAGCGTCCTTGCTCATTCCGTGCAGCGCGAGCACCTTGGCCCGGGCAATGTGCGCCTCGTCGCGACCGGTGATCATGCCGCCCTCGCCGGTCACGACGTTCTTGGTCGCGTAGAAGCTGAAGCAACCGAAATCGCCAAATGTGCCCGCCTTGCGGCCGTGGTAGGCGGTCTCGATCGCGTGCGCGCAATCCTCGATCACCATCAGGTCGTGCTTGTCGGCGATCGCCATGATCGCGTCCATTTCGCACGGTCGTCCGGCGAAATGCACCGGCAGGATCGCGCGGGTGCGCGGCGTGATGGCGGCTTCGATGGCGGCGGGATCGATGCATTGCGTCGCCGGATCTACATCCGCCAATACGGGCGTCAGCCCCGCATGGATGATCGCGTTCACCGACGCGCAAAACGTCATGGGCGTGGTGATGACTTCCGCGCCCGGCTCCAGCCCTGCCGCGACCATGCTGACGTGCAACGCCGCAGTGCAGGAATTGACGGCTGCAACTTGCGACTGTTGCAAGCCTTGGTATGCGGCGAAGTCGCGCTCGAACTGCGCCACGCGCGGACCAGTGCCCAGCCATGCGGATTCCATGCAGGCAACGACCTCGTCGATCTCGGCTTGCTCGATCAGTGGTGAGCCGAAAATCAGGAAAGGCGGCTCGGCTATAGCCTCGTTCACAGGATCCAACTTGTAATCCTTCATTGCGGTGTTGTACGGCCTCGTTCCGCCAGCCGTTCCAATGTGGCGATCTGCCCGTCGAGACGTCCGGCAAGATTCATGCGCCGCAGCGCATCGATTTGTTGCAGCGCCTTTTCGGTCTGGCCGTTGCGTGCGTACAGGACGGCCAAGTCGACGCGGTAGGCGGATTCACCCGGATCGCCCGCCACGGCCCGCGCGAGGTACACCTCCGCGAGTTTGTCGTTGTGCAGGATATCGCGCTGGAAATCCGCATAGGCGCCATTCAAGCGGGCGATCGGATGCGGACGCGACAGCGCTGCTTCATATGCACGCTGCAGTTGTGCCACATCGAATTTGCAGATGTCTGCCTTGTAGCAGTTGGTGAGTGAAATGAGCGCGGAGATGTCTTCCTGCCGGATCGGCTGGTCGCGCAGCTTGTGCGTCATCGAATCCCAGTACGCGTCGTCGGCGCCTTCGCGATAATGATCTGCAATCATGATCATGGCTTGGTCGGCCAGCGCGGATGAGCCTGGGATCGCAGCGGCCTGCCGCAAGTACTTCCAGGATTCGTCCAGCGCCTTGCCCGGCCGGTAGTTCGACGCGATCAGCAGAAGGCGGCCCGCTTCGTACACGGCTCGCGCGGAATCCGGGTGGCGATTGGCCTCGGCCACCGCAAGCCGCAGCGGGTTCGACCATTCCTGTGCGCGCAGGTTGGTGGCGACCGCGAACCACAGCAGCGCCACTGCCACGACGAATCCACGCAGCAGCGGCAGCGCGATCTTCCATCGCAACCCGAGCAGCAACGCGCCAGCCGCCAACAGCACACCGGTGGATGCGAAGTACATGCGCTGCTCGTACACCAGTTCCAGCGGAATAATGGTGGCGGTGAGCAACTGCGCGGCGAAGAACCAACCGATGCCCAGCGAGACCAGCGGGCGCCGGTTGCGCAGCCATATCGCGACCCCGATCAGCGCCGCCAGCAGCAGGATGGCTCCCAGTGTGGTCCATGGCGTCAGCAGCCCGGTCGATATCCGGATCTCGTCGTGGTACAGGCTCAGCACCATCGGGTTGGGCAGCAGCGTCCAGTGCAGGTAGTCCACCAGCACGCGCGGTTCGGTGAGCAGACGTTGCGCGAGCGTGAAGTCGCGGCCTGCGAGTGCGCCGGGGCGCAGGGCGCCTCGCAGCAGCCACAGGAAGCCCAGCACGGCGGGGATGAATAGCGTGACCGTGAACAGCGTCCAGATGCGCTTGTCCTGACCGGTGGGCGCTGATAGTTGACTCTTTTGGTCATTCCGGACGCCGCGCAGCGACGATCCGGAATCGGTTGCTTTCCCTTCGCTGGAGTCACCCGTGAGTCGGGCTGTCGGCGTCAATGAAACCGATTCCGGGTTCGACCCTGCGGGTCGCCCCGGAATGACGAGTTGGGTGGGGTTCGCGCTGTGAATGTCGTTGTCGCCGGCAGCCGCGCCCGAAAATTTCAATAGAATCCACTCGGCCAGGAACGCGAACACCGGCAACAACACCGCGGTTTCCTTCGACGTCAGTCCCAGCACGGTGCCCAACACAATGCCGGAAACGGCAAGCGCCAATCCCCACTGGTCGCGTCGGGTGCTCTCAGCCGTCAACATCATCCAGCGGCCGTGCAGATACGCCCACAATCCGGCCAACACGAATACCTGGCACAGACTCTCCATCCGCTGCACCACGTACAGCACGGCCATCAGGTTGATCGGCAGCAGCATCCATGCGGCGCTGACGATCAGGGCGAGGCGCGTGGCGGCCGATTCGTCAATAGCGATGCTTTTCCCCTCTCCCTCCGGGAGAGGGTGCCCCGCAGGGGCGGGTGAGGGTTCGGTCCCACGCGTGATTGAATCAGGTCCGAGAACCGTACCCTCACCCCCACCCCCTCTCCCGGTGGGAGAGGGGAGCAGCAGGCGTTGACGCCACCCCACCAATCGCAACAAGGCCCGCAGCATGCAGAACACCAGAACGCCGTTGATCAGATGGATCACGATGTTGGTGACCTTGAACGGCCAAGGGTCGCCGTTGCCGAAATACCAGTTGACCGAAAACGTGAGCGAAGCCAACGGCCGACGCAGGAAGCTCGAGGGTGACGAGAGCGCCGAATTCACCCACGCCACCAGCGTCGAATGCCCGCGCGTGATGTGTATCGCAGCGTTGTCGACGATGTTCGGGTAATCGTCGAATACCCAGCCGCCGGTGACGCCCGGCCAGTACACGGCGGCGGTCGCGATGACGGCTACGGCCAGCAGCAGCCACGGCAACCAGTGGCGTCCACGATGACTCAAGCGCACGTGTTATTCCTGATGCGGAGGATCGCCCAATGGTAGCGAATCGGCCGTGCTTCGCCGCGGCAGTGAGGCGCGAATTCCGTAGCCGGTCTGCACGCGTGCCTGCGCACCTCAGTTCTTCTTTGGCGGGCTGTTCGTCACCGGCGTGGCGCCGACGGGCCATGGATCGATCGGTAGTGCACCGATCGGCTGTCCCCCGTTTGCGTGCACCATCATCACTAGGTCCCCGTCGCGTGCCTGGATCGGCAGCCACACGGCTTGTGCCTCACTCACACTATGTCGTTCGAGCCAGCCATCGATTTCGCCGCGCTTGCCCGGGTACAGCTTCAGCAGTGCATCCACGGGTTGCGCACGTTGCAGCAAAGACGCTGCAACGTCCGTGTACGGCACGTAATACTTCGGAAAATCTTGTACGTCCTTGCCGGTCGAAAGAGCGCTGAACAGCAGCGCATTGTGTTCCTTCGGATCAGTCGGTAACTTGGTGCCGACCAGTACCGGACCGGTCCACGAAAGGTGTCGCCACTCCGGTCGGCTGGCCTGTGCTATGTCTTTGGCTGCAAGTTGGTTGGCATCGACCAGTACGAAGCGGTCGACTGCGGCCACCAAGAACACCGGGCGTGTACGCACGATCACGCTGAAGCCGTAGACCAGTGCGGCAGCCTGCACGATGCCAATCACCGCAAGGTCGAACTTCAGACCTGGCTTGCCGCTCTTGAACACGATGAAGGTGATCAGCGGCCCCAGCGTCACGTCCACGCACACTACCAGCGCCAGCAATTCGCCGGCGCCGCCGGCGTGGAAATAGGGCGGCGGGTACCAAACGAAAAGCAGCAACGCCGATACGATTGCGGCGATCGCGGCGCTGATGCAGAGGTGGATGAGTGCAGCCTTCCAGCGAGACATCCGCGGTCCTAGGGCAATGCGCGCAGATTCTTGAAAACGGGTGCTATCAGCGACATTCGGAAGGCAGGTACTTGGCAGGCAGCGTGCCGGCAGTGAAAAGCATTCCACGTGCCGTTGCGATTGCGTGGGTATCACTGGCGCAGGCCCAATCCAATCCACCGCGCATGCCGTCGTCGATTTGTGTGTAGGCGCCATTGGTGTGTATTTGCGGCGTCAGCGTCATGGTCTTGCCATCCAAAGTGCTTGGGACGCCATTATTGCTGTTGCCGGCAAATGCCACCGTGATGACGCCGACGTCGTCCACGGCAATGTACTTGACATACTTGGATCCGGTGGATGCATTGTTCGCTGGGTATTGATTGGCCACTTTAGTGACGCCATTCAGGCCGCCGCTGTACCACGCGCTGCCCACTGCGTTGCGCGCGCCCATGGCCAAGCTGTAACCCTCGGTGAACTTGGCGCGAATCGCATAATCCTGGTACGCCGGAATGGCGATTGCGACAAGAATGGCGATAATTGCCAATACGATCATCAACTCGATCAGCGTGAAACCATTGGGTCGGTCCATGGGTTTGTCTCCCCTGTTTCAGAGGGAAAGCAATCGCCGTGCCAGTAATCGCGCCCAAAAGAAGCCCCGCGCAAGGCGGGGCTTCGGTGAATCGCCGCGTACGAAACTGAGACAGGAGTCAACGGCACTCGGACGGCGCATACTTCGCCGGGAGAGTACCGGTACCTGCGCTCGTGAACCCGCGAGCGGTGGCCGTTGTTTTGGTCGCCGAGGTGCAGGCCCAGTCGATCGTGCCATTTGCGCCGGCAGCCAATGCCGCACCATTAATGAATGGTGTGAACAGCAGAGTCTTGCTTTGCGCGTCTGTCGGCAGGCCGACGTCGGTGTTGCCCGAGGTGGTAACGGTGATAACGCCGGTGGTTGCGTTCACCAGCACGTTGGATACGTACTTGGAGGCCGTGCTGCCGGTGCCGGGATATTGCGCATTGGCGGCGGTCAGGCCAGTCACGCCATCTGTAGCAAAGCCTTCGGCAACAGCGACCTTGGCAGGGTCTACGGCCACGACGGCTTCGGAAACCTTCGAGCGGACGGCGTAGTCCTGGTAGGCAGGAATGGCGATGGCCGCCAGGATCGCGATGATCGCGACCACGATCATCAGTTCGATCAGGGTAAAGCCTTTCTGGGTTTTCATGAGATGGATCCTCTGTGCTTGTGGAAACTGGTCTACTGGTTGGGAAGCCCAAAGTGCAAGCCCCTGATGCGAACCCCCTGGCCAGCAGGGCCAGTGAGCCAGAAGCTCGGGTGGAAGGAAGCAGCTTTCATGCCAAACCCCTTGGCTGCGCCCCGGCGGGAAATCTAACGGCACCGAAGAAACCCGCTTGCGAACCGGTTCACAGTTCGCCGAAATGCCAAGTTCACAATCGTTGACGCAACTCGACAGTGTGACGTGGCACGTCACCCGCGCGTCTCACGTCTTCCCGCAGGTGGGTTGCATGCTTGTCATTCCCGGCCGGCCGTATGCATTCCACCGTCGTCATTTCGCGTTCGGCCGCACCCGTTACCCGTCGTCATTCCGGGGCCGGCGCGGCCTCATCGCGCCGGAACCCGGAATCGGTTTGGTGACCACGACCACGATCGGCTCGCGCCATTCGTTGGCGCTCGCGCTGCGCGCCGCCCGCGGTTTTCGCATTGGCAACCCTGCAAACGCAGTCAGGTGCTGCCCGCAAAGAACAACGCGCAGCCTCGGAATGACGAAGGGGGCGCTGCAAAAAACAAACGGCCGCACCCGAAGGTACAGCCGTTTGGGAGCCCCCGTTCCTGACCAGAAAGATGCTCCGGGTTTCATACCAGCACGATACGTGCCAACTCGCGTGCATCAATGGTTTCAGGAGGAGCTGCACCCGGTGATTCACGCGAAACGCGTCGCTGCACCCTTGCGGGTGCCATGACGGCGGGATGCGCTGCGCTACTCCCGCCCTACTGCAAATGTAGGACGCGTGCCAACCCGCCTCCTGCGTATCAGCGATGCAAAGCCCAAGGGCCCGCCATCTCGCGTTGCGCGCGAGGACCGGGAAAGCACCTATGGCACAATGCACGCCTTTGATTTTCGCGCAGGGCAAGGGATGACGACTCTGTTGGTGACCGGCGGCGCCGGATTCATCGGCGGCAATTTCGTGCTGCAGGCGGTGGCGGACGGGTTGACGGTCGTCAACCTGGACAAGCTCACCTACGCCGGAAATGTGGATACGTTGAAGTCGCTGGAAGGCGATGCCCGCCACGTATTCGTGCAGGGCGACATCGGTGATCGCACGTTGGTCGCGAATCTGCTCGCCGAACACCGGCCCGACGCAGTGGTGAACTTCGCCGCCGAGTCGCACGTCGATCGTTCCATCGACGGACCGACCGCCTTCATCGAAACCAATGTGGTCGGCACGCTGGCGCTGCTGGAAGCCGCGCGTGATTACTGGAAATCGCTTGCCGGTTCTGCCAAGGACACGTTCCGCTTCCTGCATGTCTCCACCGATGAGGTGTATGGCTCGCTGGGCCAATCCGGCAGGTTCACCGAAACCACGCCGTACGCGCCGAATTCACCGTACTCGGCCTCCAAGGCGGCCAGCGATCACCTGGTGCGCGCGTTCCACCACACCTACGGCTTGCCGGTGCTGACCACCAATTGCTCCAACAATTACGGGCCGTTCCAGTTTCCCGAAAAGTTGATCCCGCTGATCATCGCGCGCGCGCTCGCGGGCGAACCGCTGCCGGTGTACGGCGACGGCAGGAACATCCGCGACTGGTTGTTCGTGCTGGATCACTGCAGCGCGATCCGTCGCGTGCTGGAAGCGGGCAGGGTGGGCGAAACCTACAACGTCGGCGGCGATTCCGAACGCGAGAACATCCACGTGGTGAAGACCATCTGCGCGCTGCTGGACCGCAAACGCCCGCTGCCCGATGGCCGCCAGCGCGAAACGCTGATCGAATTCGTCAAGGATCGCCCGGGCCACGACCGCCGCTACGCAATCGATTCGTCGAAGCTGCAACGCGAACTCGGCTGGAAACCCTCGGTCGATTTCGAAACCGGCATCGCCCGCACCGTCGACTGGTACCTCGACAACAAGCCATGGGTGCAACGCGTGCTGGATGGGAGTTACCGGATGGAAAGGTTGGGGCAGGGGTGAAGATTGTCGGCGGAAGGTGGAGTGTCGGTGTTTCGAAACCGATTGACTCGCGCCGTCCATGGCGCTCGCACTGCGTGCCGCCTTCGGCGTTCCCGTTGGCTATCCTGCCAACGCGGTCGGGTTCGACCCTTCGGGTCGCCCCGGAATGACAATGTTTTTGGTCGCACACAACCCCCGTGGTCATTCCGGGGCCGACGCGGCTCCATCGCAGCGGAACCCGGAATCGGTTTATCTTGGCGGCACGCTATCTCTCTATGGCTGTATCGCAGTGCATGCGCGAACCCGCGATCTACATGTTGGCCACCAAACCTTATGGCACGCTCTACATCGGTGTGACGTCGGATCTGGTCAAGCGCATCTGGGAACATCGGAACAATGCAGTGGATGGTTTCACCAGGCGGTACGGCGTGCATCGGCTGGTGCACTTCGAACGGTTTCGCTCGATGGTCGAGGCGATCGAACGCGAAAAAGAACTGAAGAAGTGGCGGCGTGCGTGGAAAATCGCGCTGGTCGAGAAAGCAAATCCGGAGTGGCGGGACCTGTGGCCAGAGATCAGCCAGTGAGGTATTGGCGGAGGTCAATAAACCGATTCCGGGTTCGACCCTTCGGGTCGCCCCGGAATGACAATGTATGAACATGTGTTGGTTATTCCGGGGCCGGCCCGCAGGGCCGGGACCCGGAATCGGTCTTTACGAGTCGGGAGTCGCTCTTCACGAACCCGGAATCGATCTGCACAAGGAATAAAGAAAGAGTGACAACGAAGAAAGGCATCATCCTCGCCGGCGGCTCCGGCACGCGGCTGTATCCGGTCACGCAGGCCATCAGCAAGCAACTGCTGCCGGTCTACGACAAGCCGATGATCTATTACCCGTTGTCGGTGTTGATGCTGGCCGGTATCCGCGAGGTGCTGGTGATCAACACGCCGCACGAGCAGCCGCTGTTCCATCACTTGCTCGGCGACGGTTCGCAATGGGGCATCCAGATCACCTACGCGGTGCAGCCGTCACCCGACGGCTTGGCGCAGGCGTTCCTGATCGGACGCGATTTCATCGCGGGCGATCCGTGCGCGCTGGTGCTGGGCGACAACATTTTCTTCGGGCACGGGTTCACCGAATTGCTGAAACGTGCGTCGACGCGCGAACGCGGCGCCACGGTGTTCGGCTACCTGGTGCGCGATCCGGAACGCTACGGCGTGGCGGAGTTCGACAAGACCGGCCGCGTGGTGGGTCTCGAGGAAAAGCCGGTCAAGCCGAAATCAAGCTACGCGGTGACGGGTTTGTATTTCTACGACGGGCGCGTGTGCGATTACGCGGCGCAACTGAAACCGTCCCCGCGCGGCGAGCTGGAAATCACCGACTTGAACCGCTGCTATCTAGAGGATGGTTCGCTGATGCTGGAGCAACTCGGCCGAGGCTATGCGTGGCTCGACACCGGCACCCACGAATCGATGATGGACGCCGGCAACTACATCGCCACCGTCGAAAACCGCCAAGGCTTGAAAGTGTGTTGCCCGGAAGAAATCGCCTGGCAGCAGGGCTGGATTGATACCGCGCGGTTGCGCGAACTCGCCGTGCCGCTGGCGAAAACTGGCTACGGGCAATACTTGCTGCGGCTGGTGGGCGGGTGACGTGATGTTGAACCCCTCTCCCGTCGGGAGAGGGGTAGGGGTGAGGGTACGGTTCCGCGTTGCGCTGAATACGGACTCGGACCCTCATCCGCCCCTTCGGGGCACCTTCTCCCGGAGGGAGAAGGGCGAGGCTCAAACGTCTCCCGGAGAGCGAACGTCTCGCGCCTTGTGCGCACCAGGAAACATCAATGACCCAACATCCCCAACTCAAACGCATCGACACCCGCCTGCCCGGGGTGTGCGTGATCGAACCCGTGGTGCACGGCGACGCGCGCGGGTATTTCTTCGAAAGTTTCCACGCGGAGAAATACAAGGCGCTCGGCATCGACGTGCGCTTCGTGCAATCGAATGTCTCGCGCTCAGCGCAAGGCGTGCTGCGCGGCTTGCATTACCAGTGGCCGAGCCCGCAAGGAAAACTCGTTTCGGTACTGGAAGGCGAGGTGTACGACGTGGCGGTCGACATCCGTCGCGGTTCGCCGACCTTCGGCCAGTGGGAAGCGGCGATGCTGACCGCCGGAAACCATCGCCAGTTGTGGATACCGGAAGGCTTCGCACACGGCTTCTGCGTGGTCAGCGAGGCGGCCACTTTCATGTATCAGTGCACCGCGTTGTACGACCCCGCCGCTGATGCCGGGGTGCGCTGGAACGACCCCGCGATCGGCATCGACTGGCCGGTGGCCGAACCGTTGCTTTCGGCCAAGGACGACAAGGCGCCGCTGCTCGCGGATGTCGCGGCGGACAGATTGCCGGCGTACGTTGCGTGACTTTCCTCGTATACAGCGTGCTGCTTTTGCCCGTCATTCCGGCGCAGGCCGGAATCCACGCCCGCTTTTCAGCGCGGCGACCTGCGCCAGGACAAGCCTGAGATGCGCATTCTGGTCACCGGCGCGAATGGCCAAGTGGGACATGAACTGTTACGCGCGTTGGCGGCTCCCGCGCGAGAACCGGACCCTCACCCGGCGCTAACGCGCTCGCACTACGCGCGCGTTCGCTCCTCTCCGCCTCTCCCGGAGGGAGAGGGGAACAGCTTGAACCCCTCTTCCCTCGGGAGAGGGGCAGGGGTGAGGGTCCGGGATCGCGAAATCATTCCCGCGACACGCAGCGGTGTTCTCGAAGACGGCACACCCTGCGAAACCGTCGACCTTGGGGATCTCGAAGGGTTGACCAAATCACTGGATCGCATCGCACCGGACATCATCGTCAATGCCGCCGCCTACACCGCGGTCGATCGCGCGGAGGATGAAGCCGAACTCGCGCAGCGCATCAATGGCGAGGCGCCGGGCGTGCTCGGCGCGTGGGCCAAACGGCACGCCGCACGCGTCGTTCATTACTCCACCGATTACGTATTCGACGGCACCGCCACGCGTGCCTATTGCGAGGACGATGCCACGCATCCTGTCAGTGCCTACGGTCGATCCAAGTTGGCGGGCGAAATCGCACTGCGCGAAAGCGGCGCGCGGCATCTGATTTTCCGCACTGCATGGGTCTACGCCGCGCGCGGTCACAACTTCCTGCGTACCATGCTGCGGGTCGGGGCGGAGCGTGACACATTGCGTGTGGTGGACGACCAGATCGGCGCGCCGACGCCCGCGCGACTGATCGCCGATGTCACCGCGCACATCGTGGTGCAATGGTGTCTTGATGAGACACCGAAGCGCGACGGTGTTTATCACCTGGTCGCGTCGGGGCGAACCAGTTGGTGCGGTTTCGCACGTGTCATTTTCGAGCGTGCGCAAACCGCCGATCTCATGGAGCAGGCGCCGACTGTGCAGGCCATCCGCACCGATGAATATCCCACCAAGGCCGCGCGCCCGGCGTGGTCGGTGCTCGATACCATCAAGCTGCGCGAGACGTTCGACATCACGCTGCCGGACTGGCGGACTGCGCTCGATGAAGTGATCCTGGAGTTGGCGCAACGTCGGACGTAGGGCGGGTGCCGACCCGCCAGTCTGGCGTTCGTCTGGCCGGATTTCCGCGGGATCGAATTCAGGGAGAGCACCCTCGTACCCGTGTTTCGGCGGGATCGTTCACGTCATCCATGATGCGCACCCCTCGCGGGGTGCTCGGGGCCGCCTACGGCGTCCAAATTCGTTCCGGACGAATTTGTCGCTGCAATACCGACACGATTGGGGCGCCCGCCAGCCGCTCATCGGCCCAAACATGCCGTCCATCGCCGGGTGCTTGGCAAGGAAGCGGGCGGTGGCGATGATCCGATCCGCATCGTCGGCTTTCGACAGGGGCAAACCGTGGTGCCGGGGAAAATCCAGACCATGCCTATTGTTTTGATGACGCACCTGCGTGCGCGCTGTCGCGCCTGCGGCTTCACGCTGGTCGAACTGATGGTCACCCTTGCGGTGGCGGCCATCCTGGCCATGATCGCAGTGCCCAGTTTCAAGCGCGTGCTGGTTTCCACCAATCTTTCCGACATCAACAACGCTGTTGCCGGCGATCTCCAGTACGCCCGTACCGAGGCGGTGTCGCGGCAGGTGAGCATCGCGGTGGCGCAGTCTGGTGGAAGCTGGCAAAACGGCTGGACGGTCAACATCCCGCCCGCGAGCAGTACCGGCACCGCGACCGTTTTGCGCAGGCATCCGGCCATTTCCGACCAGTACGCGGTAAGCGGCCCCGCCGCCGGTGTCAATTACAGCGCGCAGGGCACGCCCTCCGCGTCCACCTGCTTCACCTTTTCCGAGGCCGACGGACACAACAGCACGCCGCGTTACCTGCAGGTTTCGGCGTCGGGCAGTTTGCAGCAAATCACCAGCGCCACCACCCCCACAGGCTGCCCGGCACCTTCGCCATGACCTATCGCCGATCCCACCCCAGCCAACGCGGCTTCTCGATGCTGGAAGTGCTGATCGCCGTGCTGGTGTTCAGCCTCGGCATCATCGGCCTTGCCGGGCTATTGATCTTCGCGATCCAGTCCAACCATGTCGCTTATCTCCGAACCCAAGCCACGTTCCTCGCGCACAACATGGCTGACCGGATGAGCGCCAATCCGGTGGGGCTGTGGAACGGCAACTACAACATCAACACCATCCTTGCGCCCGGCGCGGCCGTGCCTTCCTGTGCGGCGGGCTGTACTCCCGAAGCCTTGGCCACGCATGACATCGCGGCGTGGAGCCAGCAGCTCAACACCTTCCTGCCGAATGCCAAGGGCAGCATCAACTGCAGCACTGCGAACTTGGCGTATTTGCCAACTCCTGCGCAGATCGCAAATCGTCCGCCCTATGGAGGCACTTGCCAGATGGTCCTGACCTGGAATGAAGCCGGTTCGGCAGGTGCCGCGCGACAGGGGCAGCTCGCCCCAGGCTCGACCGGACAGCAGTCCCATACCTTCGCATGGGTGTTCCAGCCATGACCCGCCTTCGTCCCATGTTTGCGCGCCGCAGGATGGCGGGTCTGTCGCTGATCGAAATGATGATCGCGCTGATCATGGCGTTGATCGTCGCGGCCGGCATCATCACCGTGTTTGCGTCCACTTCCAGCAGCAACAAGGTGCAGCAGCAGATGGCCGCGCTGCAGGAAGAAGGCCGTTTCGCGATCCACAGCTTGCGCAACGACCTTGCCAATGCCAATGGTTCCTACTGCGCCAACACCGGCGGCAACGCCAGCATGGTTCCATCCGGAACGATCAGCCTGGATTCGCTGAACGCACCGACGGTCGCTGCCAACACCATTGCATCGGTCAACGCGGCCTTTGCCGACAACACGACCCCGCTGGACGATCCGGGCAATGCGTTTGCACTGCCCTCATTCCTCTTCATGCGCGGTTACGACTGCACCGCCGCTACCTGCTCGCCGGTCGATCCCCACACCATCGTTGCCGGCATTCCCGCCATGGGCAACGCAATCGGTGATCGTGTGCGTGGCACTTCGGTGCTGACCATTCGCTATTTGAGGCCGAACTCCGGTTGGGCCATTGTTCCCCCCGGCAGCGCTGTCGTGGGCAGTACCATCACCGCCAATCCCGATGGGTCGGTCGCTTCGATTTCGCTGAATCCCATGGCTGGGGAGCCTTCCGTGGCGACCTTCGGCGCCAACGATCTGGCGATGCTTGCCGATTGTTCAGCCGCCTACGTGATGGCGGTGAGCGGGCAGGGTGGCAATACGCTCACGGTCACCGGCGCCAATTACGCCAAGCCCAAGATCCTGGATTTGACCAGTGGTGCCGCGCCACGCGTGTTCGACTTCAACGATGATTTCCAGACCGTTACGTACTACCTGAAGGTCGTGTGCGCCGACAACAGCAATCCCTGCGCCCATACCACCGGCGAGCTGGAACGGCGCGTCAACGGCACCGATCAGCCGATGGTGCGCGGCATCGAACGCATGGATTTCCGCTACGGCATCATCGATGCGAACGGCAACACCAAGTTCCTGACTGCCAACCAGGTAGACACTGCCACCGATACCGGCGGCGCCATCCCGTGCCCGCCCGGCGTGCAGCTCGCCTCTAACGTGGGTTACACGGCCACGACGGGCGGCGGCAGTCCGGACCAGGGATGCCTTTGGCGGGCAGTCAAGTTCATCGAGGCGCACATTCTGATGGATGGCCAAGCCCCGTTGTACACGCTTACGCCCGCCGAGATGAATTACATCTACAGCATCGATGGCGATACCACGCCGCAGCTGCCTACCGACGCCAGCCGCGGCATCCAGCCGAGCGCTCAAGGGTTCCCCAACCAATTGCTCCGCCGTGAGTTCACCACGGTAGTTGCATTGCGCAATTTCAATCCGTGATCGAGTCAGCCGCCATGTCCTTTCGTCGAGTTCAACCCCGATTCCTGCAGCGCGCCCATGAACGCGGCGCGGTATTGCTGGTGGCGCTGATTTTCCTGATCCTGCTCACCCTGCTTGCGATCGGCGCATCCTCGGGCTCGCTACTGCAGCAGCGTATGGTGGCGGCCACCCGCAGTGCGCAGCTTGCCACTATGAGCGGCGATACCGCGCTGCGCGGTGCGGAGTGGGGCATCTGGAACTACTTCTCGCAAGTGCAGGGCGGCAGCTTCTGCGGCCGTGGTGCGATCGACGCCAACACCGGTTGCGTTTACTACGACCCGTCCATCAATACGCTATACGGGGCTACCGGCAGCATCACGCAATTTCGCACCGGCAACAATGCCTGGCTGACTGGCACCGGGATCGTGTACACCGGCGCAGGCGGATCGGGCTACACCAACCAGACTGGCAGCTTGCAAGGCCAAAGTCTGAAGACCTCGAACCTTGCCCGGAACCCGCAATATGTCATCGAGGACATGGGCATGCTGCGCGCACCGGGCGCGGGCCTGCTGCACGAGTCCGGCGTTACCGGCCCCAACAGCGGCGGCCCTGGCGGAAACATCACCTTGGACGTTTACCGCATCACGGCACGGGCGACGGGCGGGACCGACAACACCGTGCGCGTAGTTCAGGGCACTTTCGACGCGCAATCGCCGGCCAACTGATCGAAGGAACACGCGGGGAAACCGCCATGTCCAATTACCGACAAACCGTTCTTGCCTCACGCCCCGCCGCGATGGTGCTGGCACTTTCACTGGTCGCGGGCCTGTCCGCGCCCTTCGTGATGCTGCCGAACGTATATGCGGCAGCGATCGTACCCAATGGCACTACCGAACTCAGCGCCACGCCGGTCAACCAGACCACGGCGGTCCCGCCAAACATCATGGTGACTTTCGACGATTCGGGCTCAATGAATTGGACCCGGATGGGCGACGCGCCGCCTTGGGCTACCAAGCCGAACGGCGGCCTGTATTCGAACGCGATGGATTGGGGCAGCAACGGCAACTCCGGGTCGAATACCACCGGTGGGCCATGGCGCTGCGCCGCGGTGGTCGATGCAGACGACATGGTTGCCTCGCAAGCCATTCGCGACCTGCCGATGAATGGCGTGTATTTCAATCCGAACATCAACTACGTGCCACCGACCTATGCGAACGGGGCATCATTCCCCAACGCCGACGCCGCGCTCACCAAGGTCTGGGTGGATGGCATCGCAGTCAACAGGCCCCGCTCGCCCGCGTCGAGTACGGGGACGATCGCGTACAACAACAATCCCGATCTGGACTATCCGTCGGAGAGTTCCCGCACCAACATTATGGGTACGCTCACCACGGGCCGGGGTGGTTCCGACAATCGCTGGCAGTGCGGCAACGGCTCGGGTAGCAACCAAGGCCAATCGGCGTTTTGGAATGGCACCAGCCCGATGGACGGCGCGTCGCATACGCTGAGCGATGGCAGGACGGTCACCTACCCGAATGGTGGCCCGTATTACTACCGCCTGAAAAAGACCGTGACGGTCGACGTGGATACGTATGGCAATCCGACCAACACCGGCTGCACCACGGCCAATTGCGACGGCCTGCATACGCTATACAACGCCAACAATTGGGAAGCCGTGCCGGTCACCAACATCAATGTCACCATTGACGGCGTGACGGTGAACCAGTACCAGAACTTCGCCAACTGGTACGCCTACTACCGCACCCGCAACCAGATGGCGCGCACCGCATTGTCGCGTGTGTTCGGCTCCACCTCGTTGTCGGCCACCAATGCACTGGGCGGGTTTGGCAGTGACATCCGGGTGAGTTGGCAAAACCTCAACTCCAGTACCTATGATCTGCCGGGCAGCGCGATCATTTCGGCGGCCCTAGACAGCGCCGCCTGCTCCTCTTCCGCGACAGCTGATCCGAGCAGCATCCAGCAATCCGGTGCTGTAACAACGGCACCCGATTGCTATCGCAGCGCATTTTTCAATTGGATATTCCAAGTACCCGCAAGTGGTGGTACTCCCACGCAGCGCGCATTGGCGCGTGCAGGCGAGTTCTTCAAGCGCGGCAATGGCAATAGGGGCGCCACGGGCGATCTGACAGATCCTTACTGGCAGCCGCCGCCGGCCAACGCCACTGGCTCTGGCAACATCGGCAATGAACTGTATTGCCGCCAGAACTTTCAACTGCTCATCACTGATGGCTTGTGGAACACCAAGAATGGACCACAGGTTTCGACGCTGACGCAACCTTCCACTTCCTTGACGCTTCCGGACGGCGTGAAATTCCCCAGTACGGATTCCGGCGCCGGATCGATTTACGCGCCGAAATCGGACGGCGGCTATTCCGGGTACGCGTCTCTTTCGGACATCGCCTTCAATTACTGGGCGACCGACCTGCGCCCCGATCTATACCAGGGTGGGCCGGGCGCACCGTACCCCAACAATATTGTCCCCCCGTACCTGCCGGATTCGTACACGGGTCTGTTCGTCGTTGCTGGCAACGTGTCGGGGGGCAACGGTTCGGCCGAGAACATTGCGATCGAAAAATACTTCAATCCCAAGAATGATCCGGCCACTTGGCCGCACATGGTCAACTATATGGTCGGATTGGGCGTGAATGGCGAATTGCTCTTTTCCGAAAACACCGATTGCAAGAGCACTGTGGCCGCGGATGCCGACGCGTGCGATTTGCGCAAGGGCATCGCCAATTCCACGGGTGTAACCGGTTGGCCACAACCGAACGGTGTCAGCCCTGGTATCGCTGCCAATATTGACGACACGTGGCACGCAGCGTTGGCCAGTCGCGGCCAATACTTCAGCGCCGGCAACCCTCAGCAATTGGTGGATCAGTTGACCAGTGTGCTGACCACCATCGGGGGGCGTTCTGGAAATGCGACGACGAGTGGCGTCAATGCCAGCGTGGCAACCACGGGCGCGGTAAGTTTCAGTACCAGCTTCAGCAGCAAGAATTGGAGCGGCACCTTCGAGGCCGTGACGTTGAAGCCCGATGGCACTATCGGTGCAAGCTTGTGGCCGGCGACGATTCCCGACCCATCCAGCCGCAACATCTACACTGATTCGTACAAGGACGGTGCGTTCTCGTCTTTCGAGTTCAAAGCCGCGAACATAGGCTCATTCGATACCACCGCGGAAAACAGCACGGGCATTGGGCTGCAGTCACCGGCACTCGGAAGCAATCCCGACAGCGTCGCAAACCGCATTGACTATTTGCGTGGTGATGGGACTCACGAAACCGATGGTACCTACCGCTCGCGCACTGATCCCACGACAGGCGTGCGTAACGTACTGGGCGCCATCATCAACTCGCAGCCGGTGTATGTCGCCTATCCGTCCAGCAATTACTACGACAGCTGGCCCTCCGGCTCGGCGGAGGCTGCGCCCGCTGCTCAAAAGTACTCGACATTCGTTGCGGCGCATGCCGAACGAGCGGGCACGGCGTACGTGGGCGCGAATGACGGCATGCTGCATGCCTTCAATGCGCCGGTGCCCAAGTGCACTTCGTACGATGTCAGCACCGGGGTCTGCTCGGCTTACGACACCGGCAGTAATCCAGGCCAGGAACAGTGGGCGTTCATCCCGCGCGCGGTATATGCCAACCTCGGCAATCTTACCAATGTGAGCAACTTCCAGTACCGCCCGACGGTGGATGCAACACCGGTAGCGCGCGACGTATTTTTCAGTGACAAGAGCTGGCACACGATTCTCACCGGTGGCGTCGGTCTGGGTGGGCGCGGCGTGTATGCGCTGGATGTCACCGGCGCCGCCAACTCTTCCGATCCCGCTACCGCGCCGGACAAAGTGCTATGGGAACTCAATTCCGACATGCCAGTCAGTTCCGGGTGCGTTACCAATTTCGGAAGCTGCCGTGCGACGGATTTGGGTTACACAGTGTCACAACCCAACGTCGGTCGTCTCAACAACGGCCAATGGGTGGTGCTGGTTTCGAACGGTTATTTCCCTGATTGCTCCAAACCGGATACTCCCACGAACGATGGGATTGGTGGTGCCCAGTGCACCGCGATCGCCAATCAAGCGCCCAAGGACGCATCGGGCAATCCTTACAGCGCCTTGTTCGTGCTTGATGCGGAAACCGGCAAGATGATCGCGGAGCTGAAGACACCAACCGGTCTCTCCGGGGTGACGAGTTTCGGTCTCGGAACGCCGGTGCTGGGTGATTACAACGCCGACCAAGTGGATGACGTGGCGTTCGCGGGCGACCTCCAGGGCAACCTGTGGCGCTTCGATTTCTCAGGTTCCGCCCCATCGAACTGGACCGTGACCCTCGCCTACAAGGGCATCTCCGACGTCAATGGACAGGGCCTGCAACCCATCACGACGATGCCGCGCCTGTTTCCGGATCCCGCCACCGGCAGCTTCATGGTGGTGTTCGGTACCGGCAAATATCTCGGCGCCGGCGACAACAGCAGCAATGCGGTTCAGGGGATCTACGGCGTCCGCGATACGGGCGCGTGTTCGACTGCGGGCGGCTGTGCTGTGACGCAATCGCAACTCGTGCAGCAGACGCTGGCCGAGCAGGTGGTAGACCCGCCCAATCCCTACCAGGGAGCGACGGTCCGCACCGACACCGATAATCCGGTGCCCATCGAGAAGGGTGGTTGGTATATCCCGCTGAAGATCATGGACAGCACCGGCACCAAGCAGGTGAACTCCGGCGAGCGTGTCGTGGTTACGCCGGGGGCTATCTTCTCCAGCAACATGGTGATCGTGCAAACGCTCATTGCGGGTGCGGCTGGCAGCGACCCGTGCAATCCGTCCACGCAGGGTGCAGTGATGGTGTTCAACACCAACAACGGCGGACCGGGTACGGGCGTATCTTCACTGGGTGGCGCACCAGTCGTGGGCGCCCGTATCAACAACGCCCGCACCAGTGGCAGCCTGCCTGTCGTATCGGCGTTAGGCGGCGGCCAGTTCTATGTGCCCGGCATGTCGTTGTCCAATTCCACGAATCCGGGGCCGTTCACCGGCGACGCGCCGATCTGGCGCCGCCGCTCGTGGAGTGAAATCAATCAGTAAGGGTGACAGGGGCGATGACGATGCGACGCACACGCGGTTTCACATTGATCGAGTTGATGATCGTGGTGGCGATCATCGCGATTCTCGCGGCCATCGCGGTGCCGTGGTGGGGCCGCTACACCTATCGCGCGCGCCGTGCGGATGCGCAAAAATTGCTGGTGCACGTCGCGCAGGCGGAGGAGCGTTTCTACACCGACTACAACCACTACCCGCTGACGGCGTCTTCGCTGGGATACACCACCGATACGCCGCTTTCGGAAAACGGCTATTACCAGCTGTCGTTGGCGCTGCCTGCTGCCACGTCCACGGGGCAGGGCTACGTCGCGACTGCGACGCCGCAGGGTCCGCAAGCAGACGACAAGTGCGGCAACCTCAGCATCGACAGTACCAGCCAGAAGCTGCCGGATCCCACCAACACCTCGGCCAACTCGAACGGCCGTTGCTGGTAGGCCGCGCCGGCAACGGAACGCGGAATTGGTTGAGTGCAGTACCCCGACCGTGGCAACCGATTCCGGATCGCGCTGCGCGCGTCCGGAATGACGAATCGGTGGAGTGCTCAGACGTTTGCGCGCGCCCGCAACGACGGCGAAGGGAGCGCTCGGATTACTCCGCGTGCATCAACAGAGCTTGTCATTCCGGGGCCGCTCACGCGAAGCGTGAGTGGAACCCGGAATCGGTTGAGTGCGGTAATTCGATTGCGGTAACCGATATTCCGGATCGCGCTGTGCGCGTCCGGAATGACGACGAAGGGATGTGCTCGGATTATTGCAGGCGTCCGGAATGCCGATTAAGTAGGCGCTGGGTAGCCACGACCATTCATGTCTGTTTCGCTGAAGGCGCCGGTGGGGGCGGCGGCGGAGCCGGCGGTGCGGCGACCTTGGGCACGCTCGGCGGCAGGGGAGATGGTGGCGGTGCCGGTGGTGGCGGCGGCGGAAGCAAGTTCCAGCGCGGCGGCACTTTCATGTTCAGCGCGAGGGTCTTGCCGTGGCGGCGCACGGCCATGCGAACCTGCTGTTCACCGGCCGCGCCGCGCAACGCGCGTTGCACGTCTTCGGGTTGCGCCACGGGTTTGCCGCCGATGCCAGTGATCACGTCGCCGGGCTGCAGTTCCGGAAACTGTTCATCGCTGCGGGACAGCACCAGCACGCCCTTGTCGGTGCCGAAGTAGCGGCCTAGGCCGGGGTTCAGCGGCGTCAGGTTCAGTCCCCACCACGGCGACGTGAAAAAGATCCACTGATGGGCATGCTCGCGCGCCTTGGCGGCCGCATCGCGTGCGGCGGCAGCGCCTTCGCGCGCCGCGGCAGCGCTCTCGCGTGCGATGGCGGCGCGGTCGAGCGCGGCGGACGCGCTTTTCATCGCACTGTCGATACTCTGCTGGATGCTCTTCTGGAATTCCGGCGACTGCACCGAGGCGGTAGCCTGCTCGGCGGCGCGTTCGGCCGCACGGACCGTGGCCTGCCAGTCGGCGGGCTGCATCCGCTCCGGCGTGACATCGACGTGCCGTGTTTGGCCGTCGCGGATCACTTCGAGCCTGAGGGGTTTGCCGGCTTCGGCCCTTCGCAACGCGCGTTCGGACGATGCGTCGAAGGTTCCCACCGGTTTGCCGTCGATGGCGATGATCGTGTCGCCCGCCGCAAGGCCGGCGCGCTCGGCGGGTCCACCCGGCGTCACCGCATCCACGTGCAAGCCCCGGTCTTCGGCACTGGCGGCGATGCCGAGCATGCCGCGCTTGCTGTCTGCGAAATAGCGCAACGTGCTGGCGTTGGCTTCGTCGCCGAGCTTCGCGGAAAGCGCAGCCATGCGGCCGGCCAGCGCATTCATGCGCGCCTGCAGGGCCGCCATTTGCTGCTGGACGGCGGCGTCCGATTCGGCCGTGGATGAAGTCGAAGCCGGCGGTGCGGCGAGCAGTGCGCCGGAACACGACAACAGACCGGGCACCATCAGGCAAAGGGCGAGTGTTCGTTTCATGGCGATTCTCTCGATCACATGGAAATGACGCGGTTGCGCGCGGGGTGGGTCTGTTCGGCAACCATGTACGGTTGCAGGTGCAACAGGCCGAGTTGCTGGAGCAGGGTGATGCGTTGTTGCCACAGGCCTGCCGCGGTGGCGGGGCTGCGGGCTGCGCTGAGTTGCAGGTCGACCATGCCGATCCGGTCCTGCAGCGCCACGGCACTGGCGAGCGCGCGACCATCCAGCGGGGCGCCGCTGCGGCTGAGGCTTTGCACCCAGTTCTGCCATTGCGCCGAACTGGCCTGCAGCGCGGCGACGTCGGATGCGGGTTGGGTCTCGGGCTTCGCGGTCGACGGCGTTTGCGCGACACGCGCGGGCGGCGGCGCCGGCGTGCGCAGGTGCAGGTGCGGCCACGCGAACGCCAGCGCGATGCCGGCTGCGAACGCGGCGGGCAGGGTGAACCAGACGGTCCGGCGCACGGTGCGGCGGCGTCCGATTCGCGCAGATAAGTTGCGCCATGCTTGCTGCGGCGGCGTGCTCGCCGGCAGCGCGCGCAGCGCCGCGGCCAGCGAGGCTTCGTCGCTCATCTCGCTCATGTCGTTCATGCCGTGGTGGTCGAGCCGATCGTGCATGGCGTGTCCTCCACTCTGGGTTGAAGCAGCTCCCGCAGGCGCTTGGTGCCGCGCGCGAGTTGGGATTTGGAGAAACTCACGGAACGCCCGAACTCGCGGGCGATCTCGACGTGGGTGAAGCCTTCGACGTGATACAGCCACAGCACCGCGCGCGCATCGTCGGGCAGCCGGTTCAACGCGCGATCCAGCGTCGCGGCGTCCGCGGAGGTCCAGGGCTGTGGCGCGCTATCGTCGCCCAGCGTATCGTCGAACACTTCGATGACGTGCAGTCGGTCGTGGCGAAGCTGCATCAGTGATTCGTTGACCACCAGCTTGCGCAGCCATGCCGCGAAGGGCGCGTCGCCGCGGTATTGGCGCGCGCGTTCGAAGGCTTTGAGCATCGCATCCTGCAGCACTTCCTGCGCGACGTCGGCGCGACCGGTCAGGCGCAACGCCAGCGTCCACGCCGCGCGCTCGAACTGCCGGTACACGCTTTCAAATGCGGACAGGTCGCCGCGCTTCAGGCGAACGATGGTGTCCGGCTCGACGTGCTGCTGGAAGTTGGAATGCGCGTCCACGACACAAGGATGCACCAGAACGGGAAAGGGTCGCAGGGTTTTTGCTTTGTGGCTCGCAGGAGACGTGCTGCGCACATCGCGCCGGGCTTTTTTGGCTGCTCGTACCAAAGCATCAAACCGATTCCGGGTTCCGCGCTGCGCGCGGCCCCGGAATGACCAGCAAAGGGCACGGATACCCGGAGCGGCTTTCAAATCTTGTCATTCCGGGGCCATCAGCAGCTTCATCGGCGATGGAACCCGGAATCGGTGAAGTTGCGCACCTATCCGCACTGTCCGCGAACTGTCCGCGGACACCTTTCCTGTTCGTCCATTTTTTGCAAGTCACTGAATCGGCGAATGAAATTCGGCCCGTGCGGTTGGCATCGCACTTGCTCCATAGATGGCGAGGCCGCATCGGCGAAACGCTGCGGCAGGGAACGGAAAAGGCATGAACATTCGCGACACATCCGCGCAGGACCGCATCATCGAGAAACACGTCAGCAAGAAGAAGCTGGCGATCTTCGCCGGCATCGGCCTGGCGGTGCTGATCCTGCTGGTCTGGCTGGTGCCGGGCGCGCTGCGGCTGTTCTCGGCAGGCTCGTCGGTCAGCGCTTCGCGCCTGCAGATCGCAACGGTGGAACGCGGCGCGTTCGTGCGCGACATCGCGGCGGACGGTCGCGTGGTGGCGGCGGTCAGCCCCACCTTGTATGCACGCGCGAACGGCGCGGTGGTCCTGCAGGTGCACGCTGGCGACAAGGTGAAGAAGAACCAGGTGCTGGCCGTGATCGCGAGCCCCGAATTGACCAACAAGCTGGCGCAGGAAGAAAGCAACGCCGACGCGATGCAGGTGGCCTATCAGCAGGCCAAGATCGATGCCAACCAGCAGCGCGCCAAGCTGCAGGAGGCGTTCGAGAACGCCAAGATCGACGAGCAGAGTGCCAAGCGCGATCTCGCGCGTTACCAGACGGCGTTCGACAAGGGCGCGGTGTCGAAGCTCGAAGTGGATCGTCACAACGATGCGCTGGAGAAGGCGCAGATCCAGTTGAAGCACGCGCAGGACAATCTCGGTATGGACGATTCCAGCCTCGCGCTGGAAATCCAGGCCAAGAAGCTGGCCTTCGAACGCCAGAAGCTGCTGGTCGCGGACCTGAAGCGCCAGGTCGAGGAATTGAACGTGCGCTCGCCGGTCGACGGCCAGGTCGGCCAACTGTTCATCGCCCAGACCGCGACTGTGCCCAAGGATTCGAAATTGCTGACCGTCGTGGATTTGTCCGCGCTGGAAGTGCAGGTGAACGTGCCGGAAAGTTTCGCGCGTGACCTCGCGCCGGGCATGCCCGCTGTGATCAGCGGCAACGGCAAGGACTGGAAGGGCGCGGTCAGCGCGATTTCGCCCGAAGTCGTGAACGGCGAAGTGGTCGCACGGGTGCGCTTCGAAGGCAAGAAGCCCGAGCAGTTGCGCCAGAACCAGCGGCTGTCGGTGCGCATCGTGCTGGACAAGCGCGAGAACGTGTTGACCGTCGCGCGCGGTTCGTTCGTGGACGAATCCGGCGGCCGCTACGCGTACGTCGTGCGCGACGGCATCGCCTACAAGACGCCGGTGACGCTGGGCCCGAGTTCCATCGACAAAGTCGAGATCCTGCAAGGCCTGAAAGAAGGCGACAAGGTCGTGATTTCCGGCACCAGCAATTTCAATGGCGCGGCGAAAGTCGCGATCAGCGACTGAAAGCAGGGACGAGGGAAGAGGAGCGAGAAAAGCATTGCGTCCCAGCTCTTCACCCCTCGCCCCTCATCCAACTAAACCCATCATCCACCACCGACATCCAATCGCCACCACCCGAGGAAACAACCATGCTCAAGATGACCCACCTGTCGAAGGTCTACCGCACCGAAGTGGTGGAAACCTACGCGCTGCGCGACTTCAACATCGACGTGAAGGAAGGCGAATTCGTGGCGGTGATGGGGCCGTCAGGCTCCGGCAAGACCACCTTCCTCACCATCGCGGGCCTGCTGGAAAGCTTCACCGGCGGCGAATACCTGCTGGACGGCGTCGACGTCAGCAACCTCGGCGACAACGCGCGCTCGAAGATCCGCAACGAGAAGATCGGCTTCGTGTTCCAGAGCTTCAACCTGATTCCCGACCTCAACGTGCACGACAACGTGGAAGTGCCGCTGCGCTACCGCGGCATGAAAACCGCCGAACGCCAGCAGCGCATCAAGGACGCGCTGGAACGCGTGGGCCTGGCGTCGCGCATGAAGCACTACCCCGCGGAACTGTCGGGCGGCCAGCAGCAGCGCGTCGCGATCGCGCGCGCCCTGGCCGGCTCGCCGCGCCTGCTGCTGGCGGACGAACCGACCGGCAACCTGGATACCCAGATGGCGCGCGGCGTGATGGAACTGCTGGAGGAAATCCATCGCGGCGGCGCGACCATCGTGATGGTCACCCACGATCCGGAACTGGCCCTGCGCGCCCAGCGCAGCGTGCACATCATCGACGGCCAGGCCGTGGACATCGCCGAGGAACCCCGCTTCCACGCGCAAAACCGGCGCGCCGAGGTGGCCGAATCCGGCGCGCATTGAGGCTTTGTATCGAATCGGGGCTCGCCGGGGATGTCGTTCGGATTGGCAACAGGGGACGTTGAAGTACATCGAGGAGCACAACCATGAACATCCAGAAATTCATCGCCATCGTCGCGGCCGTCGCCATCAATTGCGCGGTGCTTGCGTGGTTCCACGCGTGGACGACCGGCGTGGCCAGCGCTGCCGCGGCGGCGGCGTCCGTGCAGGGCGCCGTGATGCTGCCCGCCATCAACGTGCATCCGAGCGCCGCGCAACTGCGTGCGGTGGGGCGCACGCATGCGGGCGCGGCACCCGGTGGACAGGCCGGCGTGTCCGGAAACTACTCGGCGCTCGCCATGCCGTACTACACGTTCGCCGCACAGCCAGCCAGTGACGCAGGTTGAGGCTGGCTGGACTTTGGGTTCCGGTGGCAACCGCGTGGCGCGTGTGGCGTGTTTGAACCCTTTCCTTCGAAGGCATCCGGGGGAAAGACAGGTGGGGCTGTCGAGGCCCTGAAACCAGGAACGAAGACGAAACATGTTCGCCTACTACATCGATCTCGCCGTGCGCAGCCTGAAGCGCAACAAGGCGCTGACCGCGCTGATGGTGCTGGCGATCGCGCTCGGCATCGGCGCCTCGATGACCACGCTCACCGTGTTGCACGTGCTGTCGGGCGATCCGTTGCCGGGACGCAGTGCGCATCTGTTTTACCCGCAGATCGATCCGCGCGACATGAACGGCTACCAGCCCGATGGGGAACCGCCGGGCCAGGTTTCCTGGGTGGACGGCACCAACCTGCTGCGCGCAAAGCGCGCCCACCGGCAGGCGCTGATGACCGGCGGCCAGGTGCCGGTGCAGCCGGCGCAGGCGAATCTCGACCCGTTCTACGTGGATGCCCGTTACACCACGGCGGACTTCTTTCCGATGTTCGACACGCCCTTCGAATACGGGCGGCCGTGGACGGAGGCGGAAGACGAAGCTGCAGCGCGTGTCGCGGTGATATCGAGTTCGCTCAACAGGAAGCTTTTCGGCGGAAAGAACAGTGTCGGCCAGGTGCTGCGCGCGGATGATGTCGACCTGCGCATCATCGGGGTGTTGGCGGATTGGCGGCCGAACCCGCATTTTTATGACCTGTACCTCGGTCGTTACGGAGAGAACGAGGACGTGTTCGTGCCGCTCTCCACTTCGCAGGATCTGAAATATGCGCATAGCGGCTCCGTTGACTGCTGGAGCTCGGGCGGCCAGGAAAACATGAAAACGGCCCCCTGCACCTGGTTGCAACTGTGGGTGCAACTCGATACGCCGGCGGAATTCGAGTCCTACAAGTCATTCCTGATCCACTACTCGCAAGAGCAAAAGGCGTTGGGGCGATTCCAGCGGCCGCCCAACGTACGGCTGCGCGACGTGATGCAGTGGCTCGGCTACAACCATGTGGTACCGGCCGATGTGCGCTTGCAGGCATGGCTGGCATTCGGATTCCTGCTGGTGTGCCTGGTCAACACGGTCGGCCTGATGCTGGCGAAATTCCTGCGTCGCGGTGGCGAAATCGGCGTGCGCCGTGCGCTGGGCGCGGCGCGTCGCGCGGTGTTCGAACAATTGCTGATCGAGGCCGGCATCGTCGGCTTGGCCGGCGGCATCGGCGGATTGCTGCTCGCGGTCCTCGGCCTGTGGCTGGTGCGCCAGCAGCCGGCGGATTACGCGAAGCTCGCGCACCTGGACCCGATGATGCTGGGCGTCACCTTTGCGCTCGCGATCGGCGCCAGCCTGCTGGCCGGGCTGTTGCCGGCGTGGCGCGCGTGCCGCATCGCGCCGGCGCTGCAACTGAAAGGGAACTGAGATGGATATCCTGCCGATCCTCGCGACGCTCCGCCGGCACAAGATCACGGCGTTGCTGATCGTGCTGGAGATCGCGCTGACCTGTGCGATCGTGTGCAACGCGGTGTTCCTGATTGCCCAGCGGCTGCACCGGATGGACATGCCGAGCGGCGTGGCCGAACACGAGCTGGTGCAGATACAAGTGGTGGACATCGGGGATCGCCCCGACGCGAAGGCGCGCGGCGAAGAAGATCTGGCGGCGTTGCGCGCCATTCCCGGGGTCAAGTCGGTCGCGCGGATCAATCAATTGCCGTTCACCGACTCGTCCTGGAACAACAGCATTTTTCTCTCTCCGACCCAGACGCAGCCGACGCTCAATGCGACGATGTATTTCGGCATCGATGTGCTCAAGACGCTGGGGGCGCAGCTCATCGCCGGTCGCGATTTCAATGCGTCCGAATACGCGGAATATCGCGACGCGATCCGCGATCCGAAACTCACGCCGCACGTGATCATCATTACCCAGGCGCTTGCGCAGAAACTGTGGCCGGGCGAGAGCGCGCTCGGCAAGACGATCTATTTCGATCCGCAAACACCGCTGCGGGTGATAGGCGTGGTGGCCGGCCTGATCCGTCCTTCGCTGTCCGAGGGCGAGCATGCCGCCCAGTGGAGCACGGTGGTGCCGCTGCGCTTTTCGGGCGGCGGATCCTATGTGCTGCGAACCGATCCGGGGCAGCGTGAGCGGGTCATCAGGGCGGCAGTGACTGCGCTCAAGACGCTGGATCCGAAGCGCATTTTCCGCCAGCAGCGCACGCTGGATGACGCACGCGCGGAATTCTTCCAAGGGGACCGCGCGATGACGGGCCTGCTGGTCGGCGTGATCGTCGCGCTGCTGCTGGTCACCGGCCTGGGCATCGTCGGCCTCGCCAGCTTCTGGGTCGCGCAGCGCCGCCGCACTATCGGCGTGCGCCGGGCGCTGGGCGCCACGCGCGCCAACATCCTGCATTACTTCCAGACCGAGAATTTCCTGCTGGCGACCATCGGTATCGCGCTCGGCATGGTGCTGGCTTATGGCATCAACCTCGTCCTGATGCTGCATTACGAATTGCCGCGGCTGCCATGGTTCTACTTCCCGGCTGGTGCGATCGCGTTGTGGCTGATCGGGCAAGCGGCGGTGCTGGGCCCGGCCCTGCGCGCGGCCGCCGTGCCGCCGGTGGTGGCGACGAGGACGGTGTGAGGGTTTTCCCTTCTTCCCTCGGGAGAAGGTGCCCCGAAGGGGCGGATGAGGGTTCGGCGACGAGGAGAGGCTGGGCAAGCCTCGAACCCTCACCCCCAGCCCCTCTCCCGAAGGGAGAGGGGAGACAACTTGGAGACATTGAATGTTTGGCTACTACCTCGATCTCGCGCTGCGCAGCCTGAAGCGGCACAAGGCGCTCACCGCATTGATGATCCTGACCATCGGTTTCGGCGTGGCCGCGTCGATGACGACGTGGTCGGTGTTCCGCGCGGTGTCGGGCGATCCGATCCCCTGGAAGTCGTCGAAGCTCTACGTGCCGCAGATCGACGCCTGGGGTCCGGCGGTGCAGAAGAACAATCCCGATCCCGACAAGGGCCCGCCGGACGCGTTGACCTATGGCGATGCGGTGGCGCTGATGCGCGATCATCGCGGCAAGCTGCAGTCGGCGATGTACATGATTTCGCCGTCCATCGTTCCCGCCGTGGCCGGTGAGCATCCCCTCAACACCCTGGGACACGCGGTGTTCAGCGAGTTCTTTCCGATGGTCGACGTACCGTTCAAGTACGGCAGTGGCTGGAGTGCGGCGGACGACGACCATCGGGCGCAGGTCGCGGTGATCAGCAGCAAGATCAACCGCAAGGTGTTCGGTGGCGGCGACAGCGTCGGCAAGACCATCAACATCGACGGTCGCGATTACCGCGTGGTCGGGGTGATGGACGAATGGAATCCGCAGCCGCGCTTCTACGACGTCGTCAATACCGGTGGTTTCCTGCAGCAGGACGAGGGCGTGCTGTTGCCGTTCAACACCGCGATCGCCGCCGGCATGTCCAACGACGGCAACACCAATTGCTACAAGTCGCCCGAGGAAACCGGCTTCGTCGGCCTGCAGCAGTCCAGTTGCATCTGGAACGAATACATGGTCGAGCTCGACAGCGCATCGGCCGCGCAGGAATACAAGGCTTACCTCGAAGGATTCGCCCGCGAACGCCATCCCGGCTGGGCGCCCAACGTGCGCCTGCGCGGGCTGATGGCCTGGCTGGACCACGCGCACGTGGTGCCGCCCGACACACGCATCTCGTTGTACGTCGCCCTGGGCCTGCTGCTGGTGTGCCTCGTCAACACCGCGGGTCTGTTGCTGGCGAAGTTCCTGCGCCGCAGCAGCGAGATCGGCGTCCGGCGAGCCCTCGGCGCGTCGCGCCGCGAGATCTACACGCAATTCCTGATCGAAGCCGGCATGGTCGGTCTTGCGGGCGGCGTGCTCGGCCTGGTGTTGACCGGGTTCGGCATCGCCAGCGTGGGGTGGGTGCTGCCACGCGACATCGCGGCCCTCGCGCGGCTCGACGTGACGCTGTTCCTCACCACGCTGGCCGTGGCCATCGTCGCGACGATGCTGGCCGGGCTGTACCCCACCATACGCGCGGCGGCGGTGCAGCCGGCGTGGCAATTGAAATCGAATTGAGGTGTCAACCATGTGCTGGCAGATGCAGTTCGAACCAACAAACGTTTCGTCATTCCGGGGCCGCCGCCGGCTCCACCGGCGGTGGAACCCGGAATCGGTTTCTCTGTGCCCGCAAACCGCTTCCGGGCGCT
>Ga0207707_10000547_pt1 | contig 38320 bp, 32 predicted proteins | sample KBSC83BmetaG_FD_184336 | JGI IMG/M metagenome (GOLD analysis project Ga0207707, IMG submission 184336) | Corn rhizosphere microbial communities from Kellogg Biological Station, Michigan, USA - KBS C8-3B metaG (SPAdes) (version 2) | ecosystem: Host-associated > Plants > Roots > Rhizosphere ... | reverse complement strand
GGGTTCACGATGACACGTCGCCTGATCGTCCGCCGCTCGCCCATCCACGGCAACGGCGTGTATGCCGCCGTCGATATTCCCGCGCACACCGTGCTGATCCAGTACAAGGGCCGCCTGATCACCCATTCGCAGGCCGACCGCCTGTACGACGACGGCGCCGATACCGGCCACACCTTCCTGTTCACGTTGAACGACAAGTACATCGTCGATGCCAACGTGGGCGGCAACAGCGCGCGCTGGATCAATCATTCCTGTGCGCCCAACTGCCGCGCATACATCGAGGAAGTCGACGGCGCACGCGAGGACAAGGTGATCATCGAGACCAGGCGCGCGATCAAGGCAGGCGAGGAACTCACCTACAACTACGGGATCGTGCTGGACGTGCCGCACACGCCGAAGATGAAAAAACTGTGGGCGTGCCGCTGCGGCGCAAAGCGCTGCACGGGGACGATCCTGCAGCCCAAGCGCAGTGCCCGGTAGCCGGGGACGTTGCCGCGACTTGCGTCTGCGTCGTCCGCGGGGTTTGCTGTCGAACGGCTGAATCGGGGCGTCGGATTTGCAAGGCACTGCCGTTGCCAACACACCGGATTAACGGCGCGCTGCGTATCCTCCGTGTTCCCATGATTGCAACGGGTTCAGGAGCAACGGCATGAGCAAGGACAGGCTGAAAGGCTGCAAGGTCGCGATTCTGGCAACGGATGGGTTCGAGCAATCCGAGTTGATGAAACCGAAGCAGCTTCTGGAGGACGCAGGCGCCACCACCGCGGTGATCTCACCCGGCGACGCGCAGCAGATCAAGGGCTGGAACCACGGCGAATGGGGCGAGCAGATGAAGGTCGACGTGCCGTTGGCCAAGGCGCGTGCCGCCGATTACGACGCGCTGGTGCTGCCCGGCGGCGTGATCAACCCCGACAAGCTGCGCCTGCATGAAAAGGCCATCGACTTCGTCCGCGAATTCGGTCGCACCGGGCGTCCCGTGGCCGCGATCTGCCATGGTCCGTGGACACTCATCAACGCGGGCTTGGTTCGCGAAAAGCATCTGACTTCGTGGCCCTCGTTGCGCGCCGATCTGGAAAATGCCGGCGCGCATTGGGAAGACAGCGAAGTGGTCGAAAGCGGCAACCTGATCACCAGCCGCAAGCCCGATGACATTCCGGCATTCACCAGCACGCTGATCCGCGCGCTCGAAGAGCGTCAGGCCGAAGCCGCCTGATCGCAGGTTGGTGCTGAGCCGGATTGCATCCGGCGAAGCCCAACGTTGCGACAGACGATGTTGGGCTTCCGTCGATGAAGCTGGCGTCAGCCCAACCTACAAAGCACCAATCGACAAAGCGCCCGGTGCTCGCCGGATGTTCCGACGTGGGTGTCAAGGGCTGTAGGTTGGTGCTGAGCGATAGCGAAGCCCAACGTGGCGGCGTGCCCCCAACGTGACGGCGTGACAATGTTGGGCTTCCGCCGATGAAGCCGGCGTCAGCCCAACCTGCAAAATGCCAACCAGCGAAAAAAGCCCGGCTTTGCGCCGGGCGTTCGATGTGCTCGGGAAGGCAGCAACCAGCTACGCCGCCGCGCGCTTGGCTTCCACCTGCTGGCGTGGACCCTTCTGCAACGCCTCGCGGACGTGCGAAACCAGCAAGTCCACCTCGGCTTCGCTCATCATGAAGTGCGGGGTGAAGCGGAGCGAGTTGGCGCCGCCGTGGATCACGTTGATGCCGCGTTCGCGCATGTATTCCTCGATGGAATCCGCACCGAAGCACTTGAACTGCGGCGCCAGTTCGCACGAGAACAGCAGGCCGGTGCCCTGGACCTTGGTGATCAGGCCGCCCAGTTCGTCCTTGAGTGCGTTGAGTTTCTGCACCGCCTGCACGCCACGCTCGCGGATGTTGGCGCGCAGTTCCGGCGTGATTTCGGCCAGCACCGCGCAGGCGATGTCGAGCGCGCGCGGGTTGCCGGTCATGGTGTTGCCGTAGATGCCCTTCTTGTACAGGCCCGCGGCGCGCTCGTTCACGGCCACCACCGACAGCGGGAACTGGCCGCCATTGAGCGCCTTGGAATAGGTTTCCATGTCCGGCGCCGGCAGGTTCTCGAAGCCCGGATAATCGACGATCGACAACACACCGTGCGCGCGCAGGCCGGCCTGGATCGAATCGACCAGCAGCAGCGAACCGTGCGCCTGCGTCAATTCGCGCGCGGCGGCGTAGAACTCCTTGGTGACCGCCCGGCCGGGGTCGCCTTCGCCCATCACGGGTTCGAGGAACATCGCCTCGAAGAACCAGCCGTTCTTCTCGGCTTCCTCGAACGCGCGCTGCAGCGCCGCCACGTCATACGGCGGGATCGCGATCACCGAATGCTCGTCGCGGAAGCTCGCGAGGTTCGACAGATACGCCTTGCGCGAGGAATCGGAATACAGCGCCGGACGCTCGGTGCGGCCGTGGAACGCGCCCTTCACCACGAGGCGCTTGATCGTGCGGCCGGCGTATTTCGCGCCCGGATCGGTCATCAGCTTGGCGTTGACGTCGGCGATCCGCGCGGCGAGCGTGACGCTCTCGGAACCCGAGTTGAGGCACATGAATTTCGCGAACGGATGCTTGCCGCTGCGGTGCCCGACCTCGCGGCGCAAAGCATCGGTGAACGCGTGCTGCGAAAGCGACGGCGTCATCACGTTGGCCATCACCTGCGGTTTCGCGAGCGCCTTCATCACCGCCGGCGGGTTGTGGCCGAAGCCCAGCATTCCGTAGCCCCCGCAGTCATACAGCACCGCGCCCTTCAGGGTGACGATCCATGCGCCGCGCGCGGCCAGCGGCACGAACGGGCACACCGCGTCGTCGGGGTAGAAATTCACGAAGCCGGACTGCAGCGCGTGCAGCTGCGCGTCCTCGTCCAGCCCCAGCACCTCCGGGCTTTGCGACTTCAATTGGGCGAACGCCGCATGGGCGTCGGCGATCGCGCCCGCGAGATCGGCATCCTGACCGGCGAAACGCTCGATGGTGGCATCGTCCAGCCCGTGGGTGCGGACCTTGCCGCCTTGTTCACGCAGTTCGCGCAGCATGTCGATCGATTTCATGGGAGCCTCCAACGCAGGGGCGGCACCGCGGCGTCGCCCGTAAGTGTTTAACACAAAAAAGAAAACGTCCCGGGATTCTAGCAGGGGGCCGGTTCCGGCGTAACCCCGCTGCAACCCGCATGACGCCTGTCAGAAGCGATCGATGACGCGCCGGGGCTGACGGGTTTCCGTGGTTGCGGCATGCTGATGCGAGGCTGGAGCGTACGGGAGATCGCCATGCCGGCGTTGATCGCACATTCGCATTTTCATTTGGCCGTTTTCTACGCCGCGTTGTTCGTGTGCTTCGCGCCGGAGTGGTATGGCAGCCTGTTCCGCCGGGTGGAAAAGGGCGCCACCATCCGGGACCGCGGCTCGCACCTGGGGCTGATTCTCGCGCTCTCTGCCGGCTTCTTTGCAGCGTTCGGGTTCGTGTTCGGTGCACCCGCCACGACGTTCGGGTGGCATCAGCACGCGATGTTCTGGATCGGCATCGCAGTGATGCTGGCCGGGCTCGCGTTCCGCTGGTACGCGATCCTCAGTCTGGGCAAGTTTTTCACCCGAACGGTCGCGACCCGCGCCGGGCAATACGTGGTGGACAGCGGACCGTATCGGCTGATCCGGCATCCGTCCTACACCGGCGGTTTGCTCACGTTCCTGGGTACCGGTCTCGCGATGACCGACTGGGCCGCCTTGCTGGCGATCATGGCGGGGGCGGTCATCGGTTACGGCTATCGGGTGCGCATCGAGGAACGGGCATTGTGCGCGGACCTCGGTCAGCCATATCGCGACTACATGCTCCGCACCAAGCGGTTCATTCCGCATGTGTTGTGACGGCGTTGCGGACGCGTACCATGGGGCCATGAGGTGGCGCGATTGAAACTGAAGGTTGCTCCCGATTCGATTTTTGCCTGTGAAATGGTGGACGCGGGGCGCCCGAGTTTCGCGCGCTGGCTGCCATTCGTGTGGTTTGTCTGGCTGGTGTGGTTGTTCGGCCCATTGATGTTCGGCGATCGAGGCATGGAACACTGGCTCTGGCCGACATTGGCGAGCCTGCCGGCGTTCGTGGTGCTGTATGGGGTCGCCAAGGTCATGTCCAGGCGCCATGCGTTTTGGTTCGCGCTGGCGATCGGGGCACTGGCGATGCTGGTATCGCCGTGGAACGCGTTCGCCATGACCTACCTGATCTACGCCTGCGTAGTGGCTGCAGATTGGGGCGAGACGCGCCGATCGGTCGGCCTGATAGTCGCATTATTGCTGGCCTATACCGCCGAATGGATCACGCTCCAGCTTCCCTGGGCCTTTCTCACCATCGTGTGGCTGAACTGCCTTATCGTTGCCGGCATGTCTTTGTATGGCCGCATCCAGCGCGAGCGTCGGGCCGAACTGCGCCTGTCGATGGATGAAGTCCGCCGCCTTGCCGCCAGCGCCGAACGCGAGCGCATCGGCCGCGACCTGCACGATCTGCTTGGGCATACCTTGTCGATGGTCGCGCTGAAATCGGAACTGGCCGGTCGCCTGATCCACCGTGATCCGAACGCTGCGCATCGCGAAATGGTCGACGTCGCGCGGGTGTCGCGCGAAGCCTTGTCGCAGGTGCGCAGCGCAGTCAGCGGCATCCGCGCCGCGGCGATGGCGGCGGAACTGGCCTCCGCGCGGCTGCTGCTGGAAGCCGCCGGCGTGCAGATGGAGTACTGGCACGATCCGCAGGCGCTGCCCGGTGACGTCGAAACCTGCCTGGCGCTGGTGTTGCGCGAGGCCGTCACCAATATCCAGCGGCATGCGCGCGCCAACCGCGTCGAGGTCACCGTGATCGTCGGCGTCGATCGCGTGGTGATGCGCATCCGCGACGATGGTCGCGGCGGCGTCAACGAGCGCGGCAACGGGCTCACCGGAATGCGCGAACGGATCGTCGCGCATGGCGGCGAACTGTGGATCGAATCGCCGCGGGGCAAGGGCACCGGCATCGAGATCCGGCTGCCGCTGGCGCGGATCGAACGCACTACGGCGCAGAAGCTCGTGCCAGTCACGGCCGCACCGCTGGTGCAATCTGCAGGCAGCCACGCATGATGCGGGTGCTGTTGGCGGAAGACCAGGCGATGGTGCGCGGCGCGCTGGCGGCACTGCTGGCGCTGGAGCCGGACATCGAAGTGCTGGGTTCGGCGGCGGACGGCGAAGCCGCGTGGCGGGAAGTCGAGCGCCTCAAACCCGACATCCTGATTTCCGACATCGAAATGCCGGGGCTCACCGGACTCGAACTGGCGCAGCGCATCCAGCGCCACGAGTTGCCGGTGAAAGTCGTGATCGTGACCACGTTCGCGCGCTCCGGTTACTTGCGCCGCGCGCTGGACGCGGGTGTGTCGGGTTACCTGCTGAAGGATGCGCCGGCGGAAAAACTCGCCGACAGCTTGCGCCTGGTGCATCGCGGCGGTCGCGCGATCGATCCGGAACTGGCGCTGGAAGCGTGGACCGAAGCCGATCCGCTCAACGATCGCGAACGCCAGGTGTTGCGGCTGGCCGGCGAAGGGCAAAGCGCCGGTGAGATCGCGCACAAGCTCAATCTATCGCACGGCACCGTCCGGAATTATCTTTCCGAGGCGATCGGCAAGCTGGGCGTCGCCAACCGGATCGAAGCGTATCGATTGGCGCGGCAAAAGGGTTGGCTGTAGCCCGAGTAGCGAGGGGTGAGGGCGGGTGGGCGCGCGATGGACGTCCGCGGATTGCTATGCTTTCGCACTTCCCTCACCCCTGCTTCCCCGTCCCTGCTCTTGAAAAAATCCGATTTCCATTACGACCTGCCGGTCGAGTTGATCGCGCAGCAGCCGCTGCCCGAGCGAAGCGCGAGTCGCCTGTTGGTGGTCGATGCGCCGCACCAGAGCCTGGCGGACCGCGCGTTCATCGACCTGCCATCGCTGTTGCGGCCAGGCGATCTGCTGGTGTTCAACGACACCCGCGTGCTGCCGGCGCGCCTGTTCGGTCACAAGCCCAGTGGCGGTGCGGTCGAGATCATGCTGGAACGCATCACCGGTCCGCATACGGCCGTGGCGATGCTGGGGGTGAGCAAGAAACCGCGCGAAGGCGGCCTGATCGAGCTGGACGACGGCACGCCGGTACGCGTATTGGGTCGCGAAGGCCAGTTCTTCGAACTCGAGTTCGAATGCACGGAACCTTTGGAAAAACTGTTGCTGCGGGTCGGCCACATGCCGTTGCCGCCGTACATCGCGCGGCCGGATGATCCGCGTGACAGCGAACGTTACCAGACCGTCTACGCGCGCCGCCCCGGCGCGGTGGCGGCGCCGACCGCGGGCCTGCATTTCGATGCCGCATTGCTGGACACGCTGCGTGCGCGCGGCATCGACTTCGATTACATCACGCTGCACGTGGGCGCCGGCACCTTCCAGCCGGTGCGCGCCGAGAAGATCGAAGACCACGAAATGCACCGCGAATGGTTGAACGTGGGCGCCGAGCTGGTCGAGAAGATCCATCGCGCGCGAGCGCGTGGCGGGCGCGTGATCGCGGTCGGCACCACGGTGGTGCGCGCACTGGAAGCCGCGCGTGGCGAGCACGGCGAAGTGAAGCCGTTCGCGGGCGAAACGCGCATCTTCATTTTCCCGGGCTACCGGATCACCTCGGTCGACGGTTTGATCACCAATTTCCATTTGCCGGAATCGACACTGCTGATGCTGGTATCGGCGTTCGCCGGGCGCGGGTTCGTGCTGTCGGCGTACCAGCACGCGGTCGAGCAGCGTTACCGGTTCTATTCGTACGGCGATGCGATGCTGGTGTGGCCTGACAGCCGGGAATCGGGACTGGGGAATCGGGACTCGACACCGCAATGAAGTCCTTGTCATTCCGGGGCTGCCCGCTTTCGCGGGCAGAACCCGGAATCGGTGCCGTTCGATACGATGAGCAAGTCACTGGGTTCCGGATCACGGCTTCGCCGCGTCCGGAATGACGACAGGTTGTTAGGCTTTCCCGATTCCCGATTCCCGATTCCCGATTCCCGATTCCCGATTCCCGATTCCCGATTCCCGATGATGCAATTCGACCTCCTCGCCACCGATGGCACCGCACGTCGCGGCCGCATCACGTTGCCGCGCGGCGTGATCGACACGCCCGCGTTCATGCCGGTCGGCACGTATGGTTCGGTGAAGGCGATGACGCCGCGGGATCTTCGGGAGGTCGGCGCCCAGATCATCTTGGGCAACACGTTCCATCTATGGCTGCGGCCGGGGCTGGACGTGATTGGCGCGTTCGGCGGACTGCACAAGTTCATCGGCTGGAAAGGACCGATCCTCACCGATTCGGGCGGCTTCCAGGTGTTTTCGCTGGCCGAGCGCCGCAAGCTCACCGAGGAAGGGGTGACGTTCGCCTCGCCGGTGGACGGCTCGCGGGTATTCCTGTCGCCCGAGGAGTCCATGCGCATCCAGACCGTGCTGGATTCCGACATCGTGATGGCGTTCGACGAATGCACGCCGTACACGGTCGATGGCAAACCCGTGGGCGCGGGCGTGGTGCGCGAATCGATGGAACTTTCCCTGCGCTGGGCAGCGCGTTCGCGCCGCGCCTTCGACGAACTCGGCAACCGCAATGCCTTGTTCGGGATCGTGCAGGGCGGCGTGCACGACGACTTGCGCGCACGCTCCGCGGAAGGACTGCTCGAAATCGGTTTCGACGGTTACGCGCTCGGCGGATTGGCGGTGGGCGAGCCCGAAGCCGAACGCAACAGGACGCTGGAGACCACAGTGCCGCGACTGCCCCCCGACAAGCCGCGCTACCTGATGGGCGTCGGCCGTCCCGAGGACATCGTCGAAGCCGTGTGCCGCGGCATCGACATGTTCGATTGCGTGATGCCGACCCGGCACGCGCGCAATGGATTCCTGTTCACCCGCGCAGGCACCTTGCGCATCCGCAACGCGAAATACGCGAGCGACACGCGTCCGGTCGAGGAAAGCTGCGCCTGCTACGCGTGCGCGAATGGTTTCTCGCGTGCCTACCTGCGTCACCTCGACCGTTGCGGCGAGATGCTGGGCGCGCAGCTCGCGACCATCCACAACCTGCACCATTACCTCACGTTGATGCAGGAATTGCGTGAGGCGATCGCATCGCAGACGCTTGATAGCTACGTGGCGGCATTCTATGCACGACGCAGAGGGTCCCCTGCTGCGGAATGACGCGAGCGGTCGCGGTAATTGGTGGCTTGGGCCCGGCATTGCGCAGCCACGGAAAAGCTCGTCATTCCGGGGCGACCCGAAGGGTCGAACCCGGGATCGGTTTGAGGGCGCCGACACCGATTCCGGGTTCCATCGCGATGATGCCGGCGATGGCCCCGGAATGACGAAATGGGAGTGTGCTGCCCGGTAGGGGCGCAGGCTGCGATCAATCTTCGATGATGCGATCGAGCCCGCGCGCACAGAACCGGCGCAGCGCCGTTGTGGAGGCCGAATCGTTCCGGTGGCGTTGCGCCCACGCGGCGTGCCGCGCCAACAACGCTGCGGCAACGCTGCGCGCGCAGGTGGTGGCGAGGCGCAGCGCGCCGGCCTGCAGCGCGTCGGCATCGCGGGCGTGGTCGCGCAGCCAGGTATCGGCGTGAAGGATCGCGCCGTGGATGGCTTCGGCGTCACGATCGGCCACCGCGCCTTCGGCAGCTTCCGTCCATGCGTCGACCGTCTCGACGAGCGCATCGATGCCGAGCTTGTCCAGCGCGCGCAGGAAATCCAGCGCCTGCACGTTGCTCGAACCTTCCCAGATCGGGAACACCTGCGCGTCGCGCAGCAGCAGGGGAATGCCGCTGTCCTCGAGATAGCCGATGCCGCCGAACGCCTCCACCGTTTCCGAGGCGATGTGCACCCCTAGCTTGCAGATCCACGCTTTCGCCAGCGGCGTCAGCAGGCGTTGCAATGCGGCATCCCGGCCATCGCCCGCGCCCGATTCGATGCGGCCCAGCAACAGCGCCACTTCCATGGCCAGATGGAACGCGGCTTCGAAATCGGCCTCCCAACCGGCCAGTGCGTCGGCGAACAGCGGGTGCTCGATCAGCGGCTTGCCGAACGCGACGCGGTCCCGTGCGTAGTCGCGCGTCAAGGCGAGGCAGCGTGCCATCGTCGAAAGCGACCCGAACGCATTCCAAAGCCGCGTCACCTGCAGCACCGGTGCAATTGCGCGTACGCCGTTCGCGGTGTCGCCGACCAGTTCCGCGCGGGTGTCGTGCAGATGGATCTCCGCGGTCGGCAGTTCACGGGTGCCGAGCTTATCCTTCAAGCGATCGAGGGTGATGCCGTTCCACGAACCATCGGCATTGCGTGTCTCGACGCAGAACAGCGCGAGGCCGTCGGCGCCATCAGGGTTGCCTTCCGGCCGCGCCAGCGCCAGCGCGACTTCGGCATTGATGGCGGAGGTGAACCATTTGCGTCCGTTCAACCGCCACGTGCCGTCGCCGTCGTGGCGTGCGGAGGTCTCGCTGCCGCCCACGTCGGAGCCGCCGGTGTTTTCGGTCATCCATTGCCCGCTGATCCAGAACGTCGCGGGATCGCGGCTCAGGAGGTGCGGAAGAATGCGATCGCGCAAGGCTGCATTCGACGCATCACGCAAGGTGGTCGCGACCCCGTCGGTCATCGCCAGCGGGCAGGAGTAGAACGCGCTCGCGGCGTGGTACAGGTACACCTTGGCGAACTGCTGTACGCGCGCGAATTCACCGAGCGCGCGATCGTGCCCGTCGGCGACGAGACCGTATTTCGCCGCGATGGCCGGGCCTTCGCGCCAGGCTTGCGTCAATTCGATGCGGTCGACGCGGTTGCCCCACACGTCCCAGTTCGTCAGCACCGGTTCGGTGGGCGTCGTGGTGATCTCGCGGGCGTAGGCACGTTGCGCGTATTCGGCGAGCGCCACGAAATCCGGTTCCGCGGCACGTCGTTGCGCCTCGGGCAGCACGCGCGACAACCACGATTGCAGCACGCGGTCTTCCCGGTACGGATCGGCCAATCGCGGCGCGGGTTGGACGAAGCTCATGATTGGGGCAGCTTACTCCCTGGTTGCCGGCGCCGCTTCGGCTTGCGCGCGCACGACAGGATCACGACGACCGCCAGCACGAGTTCGATCACGGCGAACACGCGCTCACCCGGCGCGGACCACGCTTCGGCCACGCCATGGCAAAAATAGAACAGGCAAATCATGCCGGCCACCAGCAACATGCGCGCCGGCGCGCGCCAATACAGCAGCGGAATCGCCAACGGCAGCAAGGCGATCAGCAGCGCCACCGTGACGGGCATGCGCGCGGGCGGCACCAGCCATGCATGCCAGACGATCTGCAGCAGCGCCAACGCGCCCCAGGCCGCAAAACCGATGCGTTGTTGCGCGGTGACGTTCACGCGTTCACCGCCAGGCGTTTCGCGATATCGGCGACGCGGCGTCCGAGCGCCCGCGCGAGCGTGCATTCGTCGTCGCTGATCGGTCGATCGCGATTGACACCCGCCACGTGGCTGGCGCCGTACGGCGTGCCGCCCGTGGTGGTGGCGTTGAGCGCGGGTTCCGTGAAGGGAATGCCGACGATCAGCATGCCGTGATGGATCAGCGGGGTCATCATCGACAGCAGCGTCGATTCCTGGCCGCCGTGCATCGTGGAGGTCGACGTGAACACCGCGGCCGGTTTGCCGACCAGCGCGCCCGAGACCCATTCGGCCGGCGTGGAATCGAGGAAATGCTTCATCGGCGCGGCCATGTTGCCGAAACGCGTGGGGCTGCCCACGATCACGCCCGCGCATTCGTGCAGGTCCTTCAATTCCACGTAGGGCGCGCCTTCGTCCGGCACCGGCGGGTGCGCCGCTTGCGTGACCGGCGACACCGGCGGCACCTGGCGCAGGCGTGCGCGCATGCCATCGATTTCCTCGACGCCGCGCGCGATGAGCCGCGCCAATTGGGCGACGCTGCCGTTGCGGCTGTAATAGACGATCAGTATTTCCATGTTCGGCGACGTTTCCTGGCATCGAAAGTTCGGGTTTACGAACGCCAACGCCCGCACGCCTTGGCGTTTCCTTTGGCCTGCGGTTGCACTAGCCTTTTCACATGAGACGGCTTTCGGGCTTTCGTCAGGTACTGCGCCGCGACCGGCTGAAGGCGTTCGCGAAATTCCTGTGGTACCGCTTCCGCGACGACAAGTGCTTCGAAACCGCCGGCGCGCTTTCATACACGACGTTGTTCGCGGTGGTGCCGCTGTTGACCGCGGTGGTCGCGATTCTTGCGGTGTTCCCGGTTTTCGCCGGGCTGCGCGAGCATGTCTCCGATTTCATCTTCCGCAATTTCGTTCCGGCATCCGGTGAAACGGTGCAAGGATACCTGCTCCAGTTCGCCGACAACGCCAGCAAGCTGACCGTCGTCGGCATCCTGTTCCTGCTGGCGAGCGCGTTGATGATGCTGGCCAGCATCGAGGATCGCTTCAACCGGATTTGGCGCGTGCCTTCGCCGCGCAAGGGCAGTGCGCGCTTCCTGTTGTATTGGGCGGCGCTGACGCTGGGCCCGTTGGCACTGGTGGCGGCGGTGGCCGCGAGTTCGTGGGTGTTCGCGCAACCCGTGCTGCGCGGCGCTGGCAACGCGGGCGTGCTGGGTTTGCGGCTGGTCGCGCTGCTGCCGTTCGCGGTGACGTGGATCGGCCTGAGCGTGCTGTACCAACTGGTGCCCAACTGCCGCGTGCGCTGGCGTGACGCGATCGCGGGCGCGCTGGCCGGCGCGCTGCTGTTCGAGGCCGCGCGCAACGGCTTCGCCTGGTACGTGCAGGACCTCGCGAATTACCAGGCGGTGTACGGCGCGCTGGCGGCGATTCCGATCCTGCTGATCTGGATTTATCTTTCGTGGGTGATCGTGCTGCTTGGCGCGACGCTCACCGCCGCGCTGGACGCTTTCGAATACCACGACCCGCACGAGATGCTGCCGCCGGGTTGCGAGTTCGTGGGGCTGATGCGGGTGCTGCAGCATTTCGCGATCGCGCAACGTTCCGGCGAAGGTTTGCACGAGTCGGAGTTGTCGCGGCGCGAAAGCTTCCTGACCGCCGACCTGTTGCAACGCTATCTCTTCGATCTCAGACGTGCCGGGATGATCCGTTGCGCCGCCGGTGGCGAGTGGGTGCTGGCGCGCGACCTCGACAGCGCCTCGCTGGACGACGTGTTTCGCGCGGGGGATTACCGGCTGCCGGATGATGCCTTGTCATTGCAACGCGCCAGCGCCGGTCTGCTGCCCGAGGCGCGGGTGGCGTTGCAGCGCGCCGAAGCCGCGTTGCGCGGGAACCTGGCAGTACCGCTGCGGCACGTGTTCGCCTCGGCGGTGCCCGAGCCGCCGGCCAAATCCGAGGAGAAACCTTCATGAATGTGTTCCGCCGCGGTGCGTGGATGTTGATGCTGGCGTTGGCGTGTGCGGCGGGGACCGGACACGCGCTACCGTCGACCGCGCCTCCCGCGCTCAGCATCCGGACGCTGGACGGCAAGACCTTCGATCTCGCGGCGCTGCGTGGCAAGTGGGTGATCGTGAATTTCTGGGCGACCTGGTGTTCGCCGTGCATCGCCGAGATGCCGGCCCTTTCGAAGTACGTCCGCACGCACAAGAACGTAGCCGCGGTCGGGCTTGCCTACGACCGTTCGCCGCGCGCCGAGGTGCTGGCGTTCGCAAACAAGCATCCCGTCGATTACCCGCTGGCGCAGCTCGACATGGACGACCTGCCGCGCGGCATCGAGATGCCGGCCACGCTTCCGACGACTTACCTGATTGCGCCGGACGGGCGGCTGGCGGAACGTTTCATCGGTCCCGTCGATGCGAAATTGCTGGACGCGGCGATTGCGGCGTCCCGGACGTCGCGACCCGGCACCGGGGCGAACCCTCCATGACGTGTGCGCGTTTCATCGTGACGGGCAAGGTGCAGGGCGTGTTCTTCCGGGCGTCCGCGCGCGAGCGCGCATTGCGACTCGGGCTGACCGGTCACGCAAAGAATCTCGACGACGGCAGCGTGGAGGTGGTCGCGTCGGGCACACGGGAAGCCGTCGACGAGCTGGATGCGTGGCTGCACCACGGGCCGCCTGCGGCGCGTGTCGAGGACGTCCGGCGCGAGGCGTTGCCGGACCAGTCGTGGCGCGGATTCGAGACCGGGTGAATTTCCGGCTCAGGCCGGGACGTGTTCCGGATATTGCGGCGCGTCGCCGGGAATGGCGTACCACTCCGCCTTGTGCGCGGTGAAGATGTGTTGGATCGGTTCGCCTTCGACCGGCGTGTCGAGCGTGCCGAGACGCAGGCGCAACATGTCGGGCATCGCATCGCGACGGCTGTACAACTGTGCACCGCAGCCGGTGCAGAACACCCGGTGCACGCCGGGCGAGGATTCGAATTCGGCCAGCGCCTCCTTCCCGCCCAGGAGGCGCAGATCCGCGCGCGCGATCGGCGCCACCGCGTTGAATGCCGAGCCATTGGCCTTGCGGCATTTGCGGCAGTGACACACGGTGATGGGGCCAAGTTCGCCGTGTACTTCGTAGCGCACGGCGCCGCAGAGGCAACTGCCTGCGTGCATGACGGTTCTCCGATGCAAAAAGCGATGATACGCGGAGGCGCGATCAGTGCTCGCCCAAACGCGGCAGCAATCCGACCAGATTGCACGGCCGCGTGCGGGCATCGAGTTGCGCACGCAGGATCTTTTCCCACGCGGTTTTGCATGCCGACGTCGAGCCGGGCAGGGCAAACACGAACGTCTGGTTGGAGAGCCCTGCGAACGCCCGCGACTGCAACGACGACGTGCCGATTTCCTCGAAGCTGATCGCGCGGAACAATTCACCGAAGCCCGGCATTTCCTTGTCCAGCAGCGGCAGCACCGCTTCCGGCGTCGAGTCGCGGCCGGTGAAACCGGTGCCGCCGGTGACCAGGATGCCGTGCACCGCGGGATCGGCGATCCACGCCGCCACTTGCGCGCGGATCGCATAACGGTCATCGCGCAGCAACTTGCGTTCGTGCAGGCGGTGTCCGGCTTCGGTCAACGCATCGACAAGAAATTGTCCTGACGTGTCGTTCTCGAGCGTGCGCGAATCCGAGATCGTCAGCACGGCGAGATTCAAGGAAACGAATGGGTCTTTCGCGCTCATGCGTCGGTCTTGCCCCAGCGGTTGCGCACCGGTTCCGGCGGTGCGAGCGGTTTCGGCGGCAGGCCTTGCCGGTAGCGATCGTCCATGTCGCGCAGCAGCGCCGCGAAGTCGCGCGCGTACACCTCCATGTCGAACAGGCCGGAGGTCTCGCGCTGCGTTTCGAGCCGCTTGCGGAGTGCCTCCAACACCGCGCGGTCGTTGCCGAGCCGCGCGGCGGTCTCGATGAAGGCGCCATCGTCGTGCGCGATCAGCTCCGGCATGCCGAGATAGTGGTTGAGGCTGCCGGCGACACGTGATGCGAAGGTGTCGCCGGGGCGCGTCAGCACCGGACAGCCGGCCCAGATCGCGTCGGACGCGGTGGTGTGCGCGTTGTAGGGATTGGTGTCGAGGAACAGGTCGGCGAGGCGATAGCGCGCGAGGTGCTGCAGGTGCGGCAGCGAGGGCGAGAACACCAGCCGCTGCGGTTCCACGCCTTGCCTGCGCGCTGCATCGCGCAGACGTGCGTCGGCTTCGCGATCGGTGTTCAGCAGCCACAGCACACCATCCGGCACCTTTCGCAGCACCGCGCACATCCGCGCGAAACTCGCGCGATTGAGCTTCCAGGAATTGTTGAAGCTCGCGAACACCACGGCGTCGTCGGGCAATCCGAACGACGCGCGCGGCGGTGCGTCGAACAACAGCCGGTTGGTATCGGACGGCTGGTAGCAGCGCGGCAGCCACGCAACCGCTTCGGAATAAAAGCGGCGCGCGCTTTCCGGAATGATGAAACGGTCCGCGATCACGTAATCGATGAACGGCGCGCCGGAGGTACCAGGATAGGCGAGCCAGTTCACCTGCACCGGTGCGGGTCGCAGCGCGAACACGCCCGGCACGGCCCCGGCGCACCAGCCATCCACGTCGACCAGGATGTCGATGTTCGCGCCGTGCACGAGCCGGGCGATGTCCGCCACCGACAACTCGTCGGCGTCGTGGAACGCATACGCGGCATTGCGCAGGCGCTGCCGGATCGGGCTGCCGGCATCGGGCGTGGTGGCGATCAGGTGCAGCTCGATGTTTTCGAGCTTGCTCAGGTTCTCGAACATCGCCGCGGTCAGCACCGCCGTCGCGTGCGGCACGCCCAGGGGCGCGCCGAAACCCGCGGACACGAACGCCACTTTCAGCGGGATGCCGGCCGCGCGCGGCACGTGTTCGAAGTTCAGCCTTTCCTTCAGCGACTGCTGTTCGCGCACGGTGCGCGCGGCGTGCGCGCGGGCGCAGGCCAGTTGTTCGGCGGGTGTCGAATCCTCGGCCAGAAACGCGAACGGATCGACGTCGTCCGCGCCCGCCATGACCCGCGCGCGCCTTTTGGTGCCGAGCGGTTCGGCGCCGGTCCAGTCGTAGACCCGCCGCAGCGCGAACAACAACTGGCCTTCCGCCAGGTGCAGGTTCGGATCGAGTTGCAGGGCGCGTCGATAAAACCGCGCCGCTTCTGCGTAGTGGTGCTGCTCGTCGGCCATCAGGCCGGCCTGATACGGAAATTCCGCCGCGCTCGGCGCGAGCTGCGCGGCCTGCAGGTACACGGCTTGCGCGTCGGCGAACAGGCGCCGCCGGTGCAGGATATTGCCCAGCAGCAGCAGCGCCTGCGGATGCCGCTGACGCGACAGCAACGCGCGCAGGCGCTCTTCGGCGGTGTCCAGCATGCCGAGCGACACTTCGACCGCCGCGAGGTTGAGCAGCGCGCCCGGATGATCGGGTGCCGCCTTCAGCGCCGCGAGGTATTCGTCGCGCGCACGCGCGTCGTCGCCGGTGGCGCGCAGCGCGTTGGCGAGGTTGTTGCGGATGCCGGGATCGTCGGGATGCTGGATCACGACCTGTTGCAGGATCTCGACCGCCGCTTCGGCTTCGCCGCAGGCCATCAACGCCGCGGCGTAGTTGCAGCGCGCGAGGTAATCGTCGGGCGCGAGCCGCACGGCTTCGGCCAATGCGCCGCGCGCGGCCGGTGCGCGATCCAGCATCAGCAGCGCTATGCCCTGCAGGCGCGCGGCTTCGGCCGAGTCGGGAAATGCGACGCACGCCGCCTGCGCGAGCCGCTCGGCGGCGGCGGGGTCGCGCTGGTCGAGCAGTTCCGTGATGCGCGCGATGTGCTGCTGCAGCGCCGGCGGCGTGGCGAGGAGCGCGGATTCGGCCGTGGCTTGCGCGGACGGCTGGGCGGGTGCGGGCGTCTGTCCGACCTTGCCGAGGATGCGCGTCAGGCGCGTGCCGAGTTCGGAACCCGGTTTGCTCATGACCTTGCGCTCATGGCGCATCGCCCAGTGCCGCCAGCGCTTCCGCGTGCGATTCGCGTGCGAGCGTGCCGATCAGATCGTCGAGATCGCCATCCAGGATTTGCGGCAACTGGTGCAAGGTCAGGTTGATGCGGTGGTCGGTGACGCGGCCCTGCGGGAAATTGTACGTGCGGATGCGCTGGCTGCGATCGCCGGAACCCACCTGCAGCTTGCGCGTCGCGGCCTGCTTCGCGGCCTGCTCGGCGCGTTGCGAATCCAGCAGCCGCGCCTTCAGCAGCGACAACGCGCGCGCGCGGTTCTTGTGCTGGCTGCGTTCGTCCTGGCATTCGACCACGATGCCGGTCGGAAGATGGGTGATGCGGATCGCCGAGTCGGTCTTGTTGACGTGCTGGCCGCCGGCGCCGGACGCGCGGAAGGTGTCGACCTTCAAGTCGGCGTCGCGCAATTCGATGTCTTCGATTTCTTCCATCTCCGGCAGGATCGCAACCGTCGCGGCCGAGGTGTGGATGCGGCCCGAGGCTTCGGTGACGGGCACGCGCTGCACGCGATGGGTGCCGGATTCGAACTTCAGCGCGGCGTACGCGCCTTGGCCTTCGACGCGCGCCACGGCTTCCTTGTAGCCGCCGTGTTCGCCTTCGTGCGCGGACATCAATTCGGTCCGCCAGCCGCGCCGTTCCGCGTAACGCAGGTACATCCGCAGCAGGTCGCCCGCGAACAGCGCGGCCTCGTCGCCACCGGTGCCGGCGCGCACTTCCAGGAACAGGTTGGCGTCGTCCAGCGGATCGCGCGGGATCAGCAGCGATTGCAGGCGCTCGTCCAGTTCGGCGTGGGTGGTTTCCAGCCGCGCGATTTCCTCGCGGGCCAGCTCGCGCATGTCGGGATCGGCCAGCATCTCGCGCGCATGCGCCAATTCTTCATTCGTCTTGCGCGCTGCGGCGAAGGTGTCGGCGAGTTCCTGGGTTTGCGCGTATTCGCGCGACAGCGTGCGAAAGCGCGTGGAATCGTTCGCGGCATCGGGCTCGGCCAGCAACAAGCCCACCTCGTGATGGCGTTCCAGCAGTTGTTCCAGCCGGCGCTGCAGTTGCGGAGTCACGCATCGCGCCCGTGCGTGCCGAACAGGCGCGTGGCCGCGTCGAGCAGCGCCTGGTCGCCGTGTTCCGCCGCTTCGTGCAGGCGCACGCTGGGCGTGTGCAGCAGCTTGCCGGTGAGGGTGTTGGCGAGGAAATCCAGCGCCTCGTGGGGATCGCGGCCGTTGGCCAGCATCTCCCGCGCGCGCGCCAGCACTTCGTCGCGCTGGGCTTCCGCGCTGGCGCGATACACGCGCAGCGGACGATCGAACTCGGCCGCGCGCCGCCAGGCGAGGTAGCGTTCGACCTGCAGGTCGATGATGGCCTCGGCTTCGCGCACCGACGCTTCGCGCGAACGGCGGCCGCTGTCGATGGCTTGCTGCAGGTCGTCGATGGTGTACAGGAACACGTCGGGCAATTCGGCCGCGGCGGGGTCGATGTCGCGCGGCACCGCGAGATCGATCAGCAGCATCGGGCGGCGACGGCGTTGCTGCAGCGCGTCCTGCAGCATCGGCACGTCGAGGATCGGTTCGCGGCTGGCGGTGGCCGAAATCACGATGTCGGCTTCCGCGAGGTGCTTGGGCAAATCGGCCAGCGCGATCGCGTAGCCGCCGACCGGGTTCACCAGCGCCTGCGCGGTTTCGATGGTGCGGTTGGCCACGATCAGGCGCTTCACGCCGCGTTCGATCAGGTGCCGCACCGCAAGCTCGATGGTGTCGCCCGCGCCGATCAGCAGCACGCAGGATTCGCGCAGGTCGGCGAACGCCTGCTCCACCAGCCGCACGGCGGTGAACGCGACCGAAACCGGCCCCGTGCCGATGCGCGTTTCGGTGCGCACGCGCTTGGCCACCGCGAAGGCGTTCTGCAGCAGCCGATCCATCGGCGCCTGCAAGGTGTTGGCCGAACGCGCGGCGCGCCAGGCGTCCTTCACCTGCCCCAGGATCTGCGGTTCGCCCAGCACCATCGATTCGAGCCCGGTGGCGACGCGAAACACGTGACGCACCGCGTCGCCGTCGGTGTGGCGGTAAAGGAACTCGTCCAGCCGCCCCGGGGTCATTTGATTGCGGGCGTGCAGCCAAGCCTCGGGTGCGTGCTCACAGCCTTCGCGAACGCTGCAATACAACTCGGTGCGGTTGCAGGTGGAAAGAATCATCGCCTCGTCCACGCCCGGCTGCGCGGCCAGTTCCGCCAGCGCCGGCGGGGTCGCGTCCGCGTCGATGGCCACCTGTTCGCGCAGCGCGACCGGCGCGGTGAGATGGTTGAGCCCGAGTGCGATCAGCGGCATGGGAACGAATGCTGTGACAGGCTAAGCTGTCGCATGGCAACAAGACGAAAGAGGACCGGAGTTCCGGTGCGGAGTGTGCGGACCCAACCCGACAAGTTCAAGAAGCCGGAGCCCGGCTCGTCGTACATCCATGTGCCGGCCGGGATGAAATCATCCAGATTTCATTTTAGCGCGTTTGCGGCGGCGCTCGCCGTGTTGGTGCTGCTCGGCGGCTGCGCGCAGGTGCCCGTCCATGGCCGTTCCGGCACGGCGCCGGAGCAGCCGCTGGCGCGGCTCGACCTGCCGGTGGGCAGCGCCGCCGGCAAGGCCTCGGCGCTGGTGATCGCGGCCGAATTCGCGCTGCAGAACAATCATGTGGACAAGGCTGCGGCCGATTACGCCGAAGCCGCGCGGATTTCGAACGATCCGGCCGTGGCCAAGCGCGCGATGCAGCTTGCGCTGGCAACCCATGACGCCGCCGGTGCGCAGAAGCTGCTGGATCGCTGGCAAGCGTTGGGTGCCGATCCCCACGATCTCGCGGCGGTGCGTGCGCAGCTCGCGATGCTGCGCGGGGATCGCGCCGGAGCGGAACACCAGTACGGGCTGCTGCTCGCCTCCGGCAAGCTCGACGACTGGAAAACCTTCGCCGCGACGCTCCTGACCGCGCGCGATACCGCGCTGGCCGGACGCGTGCTGGAAGACCTCGCGACCCCCGAGCGTCTGCCCGCCAACGACAGCATCTGGGTGGCCTTGAGCCAGTTGGGCGAACATTTGGGCCGTCATGCATTCGCACGCAAGCTGGCGGACGCCGCCGTGCAGCGCTTCGAGGCGCCGGACAGCATCCGCTGGGCCGCCAGTTTGCGGGTGACCACCGGCGATCGCCCCGGCGCGCGGGCGCTTTACGCGAAAGGCGTCGCGGCACACCCGCGCAACGTCGAACTGAGGCTGGGTTATGCGGCGTTGCTGGCCGAGGGCGGGAAATACGCCGAAGCGTTGGAGATCCTGCAGCGCGGTCCGCAAACCGACGCGACGTGGACGGCGCGGGTCGCGTACGCCGCACGCGCCAAGGACGATGCCGCCTTGCGTGCCCTGTATGCCGATCTGCAGCGCGCGCCCGAATCGCAGCGCGCCGACAACGCGTTCCTGCTGGGCCAGCTCGCCGAATTGCTGAAGCACGACCCGCAGGCGCTCACGTGGTACGGCGAAGTCGATCCGGACAGCCCCCATGCGTTCGACGCGCAGGTACGCAGCGCGGTGCTGCTGGACAAGTCCGGGCGGTCGGAGCAGGCGCACGCGTTGGCCGCGCAGCTCCAGCAGGACTACTCGGATGATCCGGGCAGCCTGCGCACCGCGTACGAACTGGACGCGCAGATGTATTCGCAGCACGGCCAACACGCCGAGGCCATCGCCACTTACGACCGTGCGCTGGAAGCAATGCCCGGCGATCCCGCACTCATTTACGATCGCGGCATCGAGCAGGCCAATGCCGGCAATACCGATGCGGCGCTCAGCGATTTCCGCAAGGTGCTGGCGCAGAATCCCGACAACGTCGAGGCCATGAATGCGCTGGGCTTCACGCTCGCCGACGCCGATCGCGATTTGCCGGAAGCGACCCGGTTGCTGCGCAAGGCGCTGGCTGCCAAGCCCGATGCGGCGGCGATCATGGATTCTTGGGGCTGGCTGCAATACCGGCTGGGCCATCTCGATCAGGCCGAAACCTATCTGAAGCGTGCCTGGGGCCAGCAGCAGGACCCGGACATCGGCGTGCACCTCGGGGAAGTGTTGTGGAAGCTTGGCCAGCACCAGCACGCGCGCGAGGTGTTCGGCGAGGTGCGCAAGCTCGATCCGCGCAATCCGGCGCTGCTGCAGGCCGAGCGGAGATTGAAGCCGTGAGCCGATCCCGGTGGCTCGCAATCGCCGCGTCGTCGGCGGCGCTGATCTTGGCGGCCTGCGCGCCGGTGCCGGTGCGCAAGCCGGGCACCGCACAGCAGCTCGCCGCCCAGACCGCGCGCGAGCAGACGCTGGGCGTGCAGCAGGACTGGAGCCTGGAAGGCCGCTTTGCGGCGTCGGACGGACATCATGGCGGCAGCGGCGGGATTGCCTGGCGGCAGGACGGCCCGCAATATCAGTTCACGTTGCGCGCGCCGGTCACCGGCAAGACCGTCCAGTTGCGTGGTGACCCAAATAGCGCCGTGCTCACCGGCGCCGGCAGGCAGCCGCTCACGGGCCGTGACGCCGGCGAAGTGCTGAACGCCGAATTCGGCTGGGATGTCCCGGTGGCCGATCTGGCGTGGTGGGTGCGCGGCCTGCGTGCGCCCGGTCGTCCGGCCATCCTCACTTTCGGGGCGAATGGGCTGCCCGCCACGCTGGACCAGGACGGCTGGCACGTCGACTACCGCGACTGGTATGCGGAACGCAATCCGCCGCTGCCGCGCAAGGTGTATGCCAGCCGAGAGCCCTATACGGTGAGGGTTTTCATCGAGCAGTGGAGCGGTGTCGGCGCGGCACAGCCCTGAGGCGCGGGTCCCTCGAAGCCGCGAGTCGGCATTCCAACCGACTGAATTGACACGAATTGCGCCGGCCGCGACAATAGGCGGCTTTTCAGCACGCGAGACTGGTGGCCGGCCTCGCGTGCTTGGTTGTTGCAAACGTGGCACGGCTTTGCCGCGACCGTTTTCAATGCAAGTTGGGCAGGAGCCCGGAATTGGAATACCGCGGCACATGGATGTGCCGCTCGCGAAGGCGCGGTAGCGCCGGAGCGCGAAAACGTGGCGCGGCTTTGCCGCGACCGTTTGCGATGCAAGTTGGGCAGGAGCCCGGAATTGGAATACTGCGGCACATGGATGTGCCGCCCGCGAAGGCGCGGTAGCGCCAGAGCGCGAAAACGTGGTGCGGCTTTGCCGCGGCCGTTTTCAATGCAAGTTGGGCAGGAGTCCAACTTGCTCATGATGGGGCGTCGCCAAGTGGTAAGGCACCGGGTTTTGATCCCGGCATTCGCAGGTTCGAATCCTGCCGCCCCAGCCAGTTCGTTTGCGGGCATGAGGTCGGGAGCATGCACAACTCTTCCAGCTTGATGTTGTTCAGCGGCAACGCCAACCGCAAGCTGGCGGAGGATGTCGCGCACCAGCTCGGCGAACCGCTGGGCAAGGCGGTGGTCGGCAAATTCTCCGACGGCGAGGTGCAGGTCGAGATCGACGAAAACGTCCGCAACCAGGACGTGTTCGTGATGCAATCCACCTGCGCGCCGTCGGCGGAAAACCTGATGGAGTTGCTGGTGCTGGTGGATGCGCTGAAGCGCGCCTCGGCGGCCAGCGTCACCGCGGTGATTCCGTACTTCGGCTACGCGCGCCAGGACCGCCGGCTGCGCGCGGCGCGGGTGCCGATCACCGCGAAAGTCGCGGCGCAGTTGATCGATGCGGTGGGTACCGACCGGGTGCTGACGGTCGACATCCATGCCGACCAGATCCAGGGATTCTTCAACATTCCGCTGGACAACGTGTACGCCTCGCCGGTGCTGCTGGCCGACATCTGGCGCAAGCACGGTACCGAGGGCGTCACGGTGGTCAGCCCCGACGTCGGCGGCGTGGTGCGCGCGCGCGCGGTCGCGAAGCGGCTGGACGACGCCGACCTCGCGATCATCGACAAACGCCGCCCGCGTCCGAACGAGGCGACGGTGATGAACATCATCGGTGATGTCGTCGGCAAGACCTGCGTGCTGGTGGACGATATCGTGGACACCGCCGGTACCCTGTGCGCCGCGTCGAAGGCACTCAAGGATCGCGGGGCCAAGGAAGTGGTCGCGTACTGCACCCACGCGGTGCTGTCCGGCCCGGCGATCAGCAACATCGAAAAATCACAGATGGACGAACTGGTGGTCACCGACACCATCCCGCTGAGCGCCGAAGGCGCCGCGTGCGGCAAGATCCGCCAGTTGTCCGTTGCGCAACTGCTGGCCGAAACCGTGCGCCGGATGGCGTATGGCGAGTCGGTCAGCAGTTTGTACGTAGATTAGGGGCGAGGGACGAGCAGCGAGGGCGCAAAAGCCGGCACGTTCCGGCATCACGCCTCGCCACTCGCCCCTCGTCCCTCAAATCAACCACTCTCCTGGTCGCGGGAGAGTTTTTCCTCCGCCGCGAGGCGGATTCATGTAACCGAAGGTAGAAAACAATGGCAACCATCCATGAAATCACGGCCGAACGCCGTGCCGACCAGGGCAAAGGTGCGAGCCGCCGCCTGCGTCGCGCCGGCAAGGTTCCGGCCGTCATCTACGGCGCGGGGCAGGCCGCGGAAAACATCCAGTTCGATCACCTGAAGCTTTCGCTGGCTGCGAAGCACGACTGGTTCTCGTCGGCGATCCTCGACCTGCTGGTCGACGGCAATCGCCAGAAGGTGCTGCTGCGCGACGTGCAGAAGCATCCTGTCAAGCCGCAACTGCTGCACCTGGATTTCCTGCGCATCGATGAATCCAAGCCGGTTCGCGTGTACGTGACGATCCGCTTCCTCAACAAGGAAAAGTCACCGGCCGCCAAGACTTCCGGCGTGGTGATCTCGCACAACATCACCGAAGTCGAAGTGTCGTGCCTGCCGAAGGATCTTCCCGAGTACATCGATCTGGATCTCGGCGAGTTGGCGTTGGGCGACGTGCTGCATCTGTCCGACCTGAAGCTTCCCGCCGGTGTCGAAATCCCCGAACTGAAGCTCGGCAAGGAATACGACCACACCATCGTGTCCGCGCAGGCGGTTCGCGAGGAGACCGAAGAAGCGCCGGCCGAAGCGGCGGGTGCCGAAGGCGCGCCGGCGGCAGGCGCCGCGGCGCCTGCGGCGGGTGGCGAGGCGGCCAAGGCCGCGGCCCCGGCCGAGAAGAAGTAAGGAGCTCATGCTCCCACTTCTGTCGTCATTCCGGACGCCGCGCGAGCGGCGCTCCGGAATCCATCGGGTTTTTGCGTTCGGGAAAATCAAAATGGGTTCCGGGTTCCGCCTTCGGCGGCCCCGGAATGACGAAGTCTCTTTCATCCGACTTTCCCACGCATGACTGGCGTACGCCTCATAGCCGGTCTGGGCAATCCGGGGCCCGAATACCTGCGCAATCGCCACAACGCCGGCTTCTGGTTTGCCGACGTGCTGGCGTCCGGCGAAGGCGTGCGCTTTGCGCCGGAGAAACGGGTGCACGCGGAAACCTGTCGCGTCGCGATCGGAGGCGAGCAGGTGCGGGTGATCAAGCCCGACACATTCATGAACGAAAGCGGCCGCGCGGTGGTCGCGGCGCTCAATTACTGGAAACTCGCGCCCGAAGCATTGCTGGTGGTGCACGACGACCTGGATTTGCCGCCCGGCACCGTGCGCCTCAAATTCGATGGTGGCCATGGCGGCCAGAACGGCATCCGCCACATCATGGCGCAACTCGGACACGGGCGATTCCATCGCCTGCGTATCGGCATCGGCCATCCCGGCGATCGCGATCGGGTGACCCCGTGGGTGCTCGGCAATCCGAACGCCGCCGACGAGGACGCAATGCTGGATTCGATCGCGCGCGCGCGGGATGTCTTGCCGCTCGTTGTTGCGGGTGATTTCAACGAGGCGATGAAGCGGCTGCACACGCGCGAAGCGCGTGAGTAAGTCGCTCGCTGCGCGAGCTGTAAAGTCGCGCCTTCGGCGCTGAAAAGGGCAAAGAGGAAAACCCGCTTGCCCCTGCTTACGTTTTACCTTTTGCAGGCCGCGTAGCGGCCGACTTGACCCTTTACTTCCTTACCCTTGCAGGCGGCGCAGCCGCCGACTCACGGAATCGAACATGGCCATCCAATGCGGCATCGTCGGTTTGCCCAATGTCGGCAAGTCCACGCTCTTCAATGCGCTGACGAAAGCGGGGATTGCCGCTGCGAACTTTCCGTTCTGCACGATCGATCCGAACGTCGGCGTGGTGCCGGTGCCCGATCCGCGCTTGCAGCAGCTCGCGGACATCGTGCACCCGCAGAAGATCATCCCGGCGTCCGTGGAATTCGTGGATATCGCGGGCCTCGTCGCCGGCGCATCCACCGGCGAAGGCCTCGGCAACAAGTTCCTCGCGCACATCCGTGAGGTCGATGCCATCGCGCACGTGGTGCGTTGTTTCGAGCATCCCGACATCGTGCACGTCGCGGGCAGGATCGACCCGATCGCCGACATCGAAACCATCGATACCGAACTCGCGCTGGCCGATCTGGAATCAGTGGACAAGGCATTGCAACGCGTCGAGCGCGCGGCCAAGGCCAATGACAAGGAAGCGATGGCCAAGCGTCCGGTGCTGGAGAAGCTTCAAGCCGCGTTGAACGAAGGCAAGGCCGCGCGATCGGTGGGACTGGACGACGAGGAGCGCGCCGCGATCCGCGATCTGTTCCTGCTGACGATGAAGCCGCTGATGTACGTCGCGAACCTGCGCGAGGACGGGTTCGAGAACAATCCTTATCTCGACGCGGTGCTCCAGCGCGCTGAAACCGAAGGCGCGGTGGTGGTGCCGGTGTGCGCCGCTATCGAGGAAGAACTCGCGCAGCTCGACGAAGCCGACCGCGGCGAGTTTCTCGCATCGATGGGATTGAGCGAACCGGGCCTCGATCGCGTGATCCGCGCGGCCTACACGCTGCTCGGCCTGCAGACCTATTTCACCGCGGGCGAGAAGGAAGTCCGCGCGTGGACGGTCAAGCGCGGCGCCACCGCGCCGCAGGCCGCGGGCGTGATCCACACCGATTTCGAGAAAGGCTTCATCCGCGCCGAAACCGTGTCGTTCGAGGACTACATCCGCTACAAGGGCGAATCAGGTGCGCGCGACGCGGGCCGGCTGCGGCTGGAAGGCAAGGAATACCGTGTGCAGGAAGGCGACGTCCTGCACTTCCGTTTCAACGTTTGATGGGTGCGTTGTCCCCGTCTCACCCGCCGTGCTTGCCTCCCAACTTCACGTTCATCTGCACGAAGTACGCGCGGCCGATCGCGTTGAACCAGCGGCGGTCGTAATAGGGGTAACTGGTCCAGGTCGGATCGAACTGCGGCCGGTTGTCGAACAGGTTGTCCACGATCAGCGACACATTGACGCCGGTCGCGACCCGGTAACCCAGGGTCAGGTTGGCACGGTAGGTCGGCGCCAAGCGCTTGTCGCCGTCATAGTTGGGCAGGCCGCCGATGCGCGAACCGTACAGGGTCGCGGTGAAATCGCGGTAGTTCCAGGTCACCGAGGCGTTCGCCTTGGTGCGCGGGATTAGGTAGTAGTAAAGGTCGGTCAGTTGGTTGTCGATGGGTGAATCCGGCGACAACTGCGTCTCGTGCATGATCACATAGGTGGCGCCGAAGTTGAAATCGAAGGTGCCGAACCGATGCGCGTCGAGGCGGTAATGCGCATTGACGTCGACGCCCGAGGTCTGGTCGATCGCGGCGTTGATAGGCAGCACCATCACCGATGTCACGCCTTCCGGGTTGAACGACGCGGTGGCCGCGTTGCGCACCACCTGGGTTTCGATCTGCCGGCAATACGACGAGCTGCCGTCCACGGGATTGCCGTTGATGTCCGTGCCGAGCCGGCAATCCGCCTCGCGCCGCAGGATGGTGTCGCTGTCCTGGTATTCGACTTCGTTCTCGAGCTTGATGCGGTAGTAGTCGGCGCTGACGTCGAAGTTGGGCGTCGGCGCGAACACGAGGCCGTAGGTGAACGACCGGCTGGTTTCATCTTTGAGCGTCGTGCTGCCGTGGCTGCGGCCGTTGAAATCGATGTCGTAGCTCGAATCATCGAGGCAGTCGTAGCCTGGCGATGGGTTGTCGCGCCGGCACAGGTAGTAGTCGGTACCGCCGGAACTGGACCCGCTGACGCCGGCGTACAGGTACGAGAGATCGGGCGCCCGGAAGCCGGTCGACAGCGAGCCGCGCAGCAACAGACTCTGAAACGGGCGGTATTCCAGGCCCAGCGCGTAGGTGAACTTGCCGGTCGTGGTTTCGCTGTACTTGTAGCGGTCGTAGCGGCCCGCGGTGGTGACCGTCAGTTTCGAGAACACCGGGACGCTGAACTCGTAGCCGACCGCCTCGTGGCTGCGCGAACCGATCGAAGACGTGTTGTGCAGGCCGTAGTAGCTGCCGTCCAGCGACAGCGGATCCGCGACCTGCGCGAAATACTGGTTGCCGTATTCGGCGATACCCGCGAAACCGACCGGACCCGCGGGCAGGTGGAAGAGGTTGGTATTGGTGACCGTCAGCGAATAGTTTTCGGCGCGCGTTTTGTCGCGGTCGATGGAATCCTGGCTGATCGACCGGAACTGCGCGACCGTCAGTGGCGTGTACAGGCGGCTGGGCGGCGCGTAGTACATCTGATAGCCGCTGTCGGGGTCGGTGCCCAGCGACGGCCCGAGGTACAGCGCCTGCGCCTTGGCCGCGATCAGTGCCGGCCATTTCGATTCCACCTTGTTTTGCGAGTGCTCGAAGTTGGCTTCGTAATTCCAGTCGCTGTCGGCGCCGAGTGTGCCCTTGATGCCGGTGTTGAGCGACAGCGTGTTGCCGATGTTGCGGATCTTGCCGCGCTGGAAACCGCCGTTTTCCTCGATCGTGAAATAGCTGCGGCCCCATTCCTCCACCTGCCCGGTGGCCGTGTTGTAGAACGGGGTGTCGGTGCAATCGCCATTGAGCGGCTCGCAGTTGTACCACTGCAGCGGCGTGTTGTAGGTCTCCTGGTGCGAGGTGCCGGCCAGCACGTCGAGGTAGAAATCGGTGTGGTCATTGAAGTGGAACGTGGCCGAACCGAAAAAGCTGGCCATCTTGATGCCGTTTTCGAGGGTGCCGTAACCGACGTCGTCGTAGCTGCCGCAGTAGTGGCCCGGGATGTATGAATCCGTAACCGGGTCGTAGCCGTAGTCGGGGCGCGAGGCGTAGAACATCGTGCCGCGGTCGAGATACGCCAGTTTGTCGCAAGTGGCTTTGCCCGGATCGAGGTAGTTTCCGTCGATGTCCGTACGCACGAAGTTGCGGCTGGCAATGATGTCGGAAGGATCGGCAGGGCTGTCCAGCCGCGAATCGGTGAAATCGCGCTGGAACGCCCACAGCGGCTGCACGTCGGAGAGTTCGAGGCCGAACACCGAGTCGAACTTGCCCTTCGAGAAGCCGCTGGAGATCTGCAGGCGCTGCGACTGGTGGCCACCGTGCTGGGTGCCGCCGGCACGATAATCGATGACGGTGCCGTCGGCCTTCTTCTTCAGGATGAAGTTGATCACGCCCGAGATGGCGTCGGAGCCGTACACCGCCGAGGCGCTGCCCGAAAGGATTTCCACACGTTCAATCAACGACGTCGGGATGTTGGAAATGTCGGTGAAGTTGCTGTTGCCGTTGTACGACTGCGGGTAGTCGGCGATGCGCCGGCCGTTGACCAGCACCAGCGTATGGTTGGGGCCGAGGCCGCGCAGGTCCACCGCCTGCGCGCCGGGTGAAAAACCGTCGGTGTACTGGTTGTTGTCGAGCGCACCGAGGTTCTGCGGCAGCGAGGTCATGAGGTCGGGCACGTTCGCGAAACCGCGCCGCTCGATGTCCTGCGCGGTGATCGTGATCACCGGCGCCGGACCCTCGATCTGCGAGCGCGGAATCCGCGAGCCGGTCACCACCACTTCCTGCAGGGTCTTGGGCGCGGACTGTTCGGAAATCGGCGCCGACGTGCCGGCCGCGGGCGCCGGGGGCTTGGCCGTGTCCTTCACGATCACCACCGCGCCGGAAGCATCGCGACGCGCGTGGTAACCGGTGCCGGCCAGCAGGTCGGCCAACGCCTGCTGCGCGGAGAGGTTCCCGTGCGCCCCGCGGGTGTCCAGCCCTGCCAATTGGTCGGCGCTGTAGACGAACTGCACGCCGGTCTGGCGCGCCAGCGTATCCAGCGCGGTCACCAGATTGCCGGCGGGAATGTCGATTGCGGCGGTTTGCTGGGCCACGGCCCATGCGGGCAACGCGCAGGCGAGCGCGAGAAGACCGCGTGCGAACAGTTTGAACATGTCCCCTCCCGGATGACGCCGCGACGGCGCCTTTCCACTCAAGACGAACCAGTTCGATCGATCCCCCGCGTCGGTGACGAAATTTCAGCGGGCGGATTTCGCGGGAGCCTTGCGCGACAACACGATCCGGTTGCCGTGCTGCGCGGCCTGTACGGGGAAAACTTCCTGCATCAGCCGCACGAATGCCGCGCTGTTGTCGAGGCGGAAATTGCCGCCCACCCGCAATGCGTCCAGCGATGGATCGGCGATCACGATCTTGCGGGCGTTGTAGCGGTTGAATTCGCCGACGGCTTCGGCCAGCGGCGTGCCGTGGAACACCGCGTAGCCGTCGCGCCAGCTCAGGCGTTCGCGCGCTTCATCCAGCGGCACCTGCTGCACCAGCACATCGCCTCCGCCGACCATCGCGATGCTGCCTGCCGGCAACATCGTGGCGGCTTGCGCCGGGTCGCTCGTCGATTGCAGGCGCACCAGTCCGCGTGTCACCACCACCCGCAACTTGCTGTCGTGTCCGCGGCGAACATCGAAGCGGGTGCCCACGGCGGTGACGCGATAGCCCTCGACCTGCACCACGAACGGACGCGCCACGTCATGCGCGACATCGAAGAACGCTTCGCCGCTGGCGAGATCGAGGTCGCGTCGGGAGCGCGAAAACGCCATGCGCAGCCCGGTATCGCTGCCCAGCGTGGCGGTCGAGCCATCGGGGAGCTGCACCACTTGCCGGGCGCCCAGCGCCGTGCGCCACGCGCCGGTCTCGACGCGTGTGTAATGGCTCCAAGCAATGCCGCCCGCAACCACGGCAATGGCGAGCAGGCTCGCCGCGACGCCGGCGAAAAGCGGCCAGCGGCGACGCCCGCGTCCATGCATGATACGGCGCTGCCCGACCGGGTGGTCGCCGCCGGCCGGCGACGCGAAATACGGCGAGTGGACCCACTCGCCACGCGCGGGTACGCCGGTTGCGCTGCCGCCCGCGGCAAATGCTTTCAGCCGTGCGGTTTCTTCCCATGCTGCCTCGAGGCGGAGGAACGCCACGCGGTGCGCGGTGGATTCCGCCAGCCATGCGTCCAGCGCAGTCTGCTGCCGGTCCGACCAGCCGCCGGCGTCGCGGCGCGCCAGCCACATCGAGGCGGTCCGTTCGATTTGGCGATGATCGATGTTCATGTCGGTTTGCGAATCCGCGCCGGCTCGTTGCGCGTGTGACCGGGTGACGCGCCGGCTTCGGTTCCTCCATGGAAAAAGTCCGCCATCATGCGCGAGCCCTTGGCGATGTGCTTCTCGACCGTTTTCTCGCTGATGCCCAGCCGCCGTGCGATCTCCTTTTGCGGCAGGTCCTCCACCCGGCGCAGCCAGACCACCTCGCGGCAACGTTCGGGCAGGCGGTCCAGCGCGCGTGCCAAGCGCGTAAGTGCCTCGCGGCCACCCAGCCAGCGCGGCGGGTCCAGCTCATCCTGCAAGACGTTCAACTGCTCCAGATCACCCACCGCCGTGATGGAAACGATGCGCTGGCGACGCACCCGGTCGGCCAGCAGATTGCGCGCCGTCGCGAACAGGAAGGACTGGGGCGAATCCGGTGGCCGCCGCATCGCGGCTTCGTACACGCGCACGTAGATTTCCTGCCGCAGGTCGCCGACCTCGTCGTGGTCGCGCCAGTTGCGGTGCAGGAAACGCATCAGGGCCTGTTCGTGCGCCAGTACTTCGCGCGCGAACCACGTGTCCACCGGTTCTCCCATCGGCCGATCATGCGATGGGCGCGGCGCCGTGTCGAGTGCGCCGGCGTATGGGGGATCGTGGACCGGGTTTCGTCTCGTTGAGGGTACGCGCATTCGCTGCGCTTCGTTTCGTCACGCGAGGGTGACGTGCCTGCAATCCGCCGGAATCGCTCGATCGCTTGTTGGCTTGCGGCATGCTTGGTGGCGTGTGCGTGTCCGTGTGCGTCCGCCGCGCCGCAGCCAGCGAAGAACGCGACCGACCAGCCTGCGTATGAATACTTCGCGATCGGCGATGTCGCGGTCAGGACACCGGGAAAGACTTCGCCCGGCCTGCTGCTGATGGGCGGCGGACGCGAGATCGACGACGCTTTCAAATGGTTTGCCGCGCAAGCGGGGCACGGCCACATCGTCATTCTGCGCGCCTCGGGCGACGACGAACTGCAGAACTGGATCTACCGCAACGTCAGCGGCGTGGCCTCGGTGCAGACGCTGATCTTCCATGCACGTCCGCCGGCCAGCGACCCGCGTGTGCTGGCGATCGTGAAACGCGCCGACGGCATCTTCATCGCGGGCGGCGATCAGGCCAACTACGTGCGCTTCTGGAAAGGCACGCCGCTCAATGATCTGTTGAACGCGCACGTGCGTGCCGGCAAACCGCTCGGCGGCACCAGTGCCGGGCTGGCGATCCTCGGCGAATGGGGTTACGGCGCGATGGATGGCGGCAGCATCACTTCGCCGGAAGCCTTGCACGATCCGGCAGGGCCGGCCGTGACGATGGTCGGTCACTTCATCACGTTGCCGCGGCTTGCGAACACGATCACCGACACGCATTTCGCGCAGCGCGATCGCCTGGGGCGCTTGCTGGCGTTCGTCGCGCGACTGGCGAAGGATCACCACACTGCTGCGATCACCGGTCTCGGGGTGGATCAGGACAGCGCGCTACTGGTGGATGCGGACGGCAACGCGCGTTTCCTGAGCTGGCATCCGGACGGCCATGCCTGGATTGTGGTGCCGGAGAAATTGCGCGACGTGGAACGCGCGGGTGGTCGCACGGCACTGGATGCGTTTCTGGAAGATCGGGTGATGACGGGAAAGCCGCTGAACCTCGAAGGTTTCACTGTCATTGGAATCGGCAAATCCAGCCGTCTGAAGCTGCCCGGCTACGAAGTGAAAAAGCCTGCGTTCGAGAGACACATCGACGTGGTCGATGGCCATATGGTCGAGCGCCCCGATCGGTCAGGCGGCGCACAACCCTGATTCAGCGTCCCGGCAGTAGCGTGGATGGGCTCGTCACCAGGAGGATCCGTCATGCGCCAGATCGTGTTCGCGATGTTGGCAGTGCTGGCAATCACGGGCTGTGCGGCGCGGCCCGCGCACGTCCAGACGCCGATCGCGCCCGAAGCGGCACCATCGAGTGCCGCGGCGCCCGAAGCCTTCGCGGCACCGACTGGCGCTTTGTCGACGTCGAAAGAACCCGCGTCCCCGACGGTGTTGTCGCGACGCTGCATCTGCGCGACGGGCGCGCGTCCGGCAAGGCGGGTTGCAATTCCTACGGCGCCTCGTGGGACGTGTCCGCAGAGGGCGGCATCCGGTTCGGACAGACGATGGCTACCAAGATGGCCTGCATGACACCGGCCGGCGCGATGCAGGTCGAGCGCGGCGTGTTCGATGTGCTGACGCGTGCCGTGCAAGTACGCCGCGAGGGCGAAAACCTGATACTGCTGGATGCTTCGGGCCAGCCGCTGGCGACGCTGGTGCCCGGCAGCGGAACCTAAGCCTTATTGATACGTGATCGTGTAGGTGGCTGTGGCCTTCACCTGCCCCGCCGTCACGGACGCACCCGTTTGGTAATAGCGGGCGCCGAGTTGCACATTGAAGCTGCCGGCCGTCACCGTGCCGGCCGGTATCGCCGTGCCGAAAGACACCGGATTGCCATTGCGATCGAGTACCTGCACGCCCACGTTCTGTGCGTAGCCACTGCCTGACGTGTTGGCGATCACGCCCGTTGCGCCAGCGACCGGATTGCTTGTGGCCAGGGTAATCGCGAGATTGGCGCCTGCGGCTGCCGATGGGCAATTCAACTGCACGTTGAAGGGCGTCTGGCCGGCGACCGATCCAGGCGCGCCGAAATTCGAGGTGATCACCACCGGCAGCGTGACCACGGTGGGATCGAAGGCCACCGTGCAACCTGTTACCGATACGTCAACGGTGTTCAAGATCAACGTGCCGAATCCGGCAGAGGGGCTGGCTTGCTGGTACCCGCTCCAGCAGCGTCCGCGGAAATAGTCGGTGCAGTAGCGATCTTGATCAAAAAATTGCAGCAGATTGAGACTCGCTACTGTCCCTGCCGTTACATCTCCCGTCTTGACCAGTTGCGCAGTGAAGGTCACCACAACGTTGTCGGGCTGGCAACTCCAGTTATTGGTAGTCCCGGAGCAATCGATTTCCCCCATTGCCCATCCGTTCGAACCATTCGGACCATTGCCGCCGGCGCTGGCTTGGTTCTGGGCCGCGGTAAGCTGCACGTATATCCCGTTCACGCTGGTTTTGAACAGGATGCCGCCAGTGCCGCCTGGCGGAGGCGTGGGATCGAAGGAGGTTGCGAAGTTGCCCGTCATCAGGGTGAAGTCGTCTTCGTAATTGCTGGTATTGAAGAAGGCATCCTTGCAGTTGAAAGTGACCTGCACCGAAGTTGGCGACCCGATCAAGCCATTGCCTTGGGCCGGGGAAATGCTGACTGACGGGAGATTGAGGTTCGCGATCTGTGGGGATGCGGTGCAGGCAATGGATTGCGCTGCAAATGCCTGCTGCGACGTCGCGAGCAACAAGATGCCCGCAAGCAGGACCAGCGCTCCCAAACACCGCGCGCGAAGCCAAACAGACTTGGAGCTACCGTTCATGGGCCGCTTGCCTCGATTTGATTGGCGAGCGTGGTCATCACGCAGGTGACTTGAATCTGCTGGTAAGTCGACGTTTGTTTTGACTTTGGCAAGGTGTACGCGAAGGCGCACGTATCCGCCGTGCCTTCCGCATCCTGCCACCGCACGCGCAAGCGTCCGCTGTCGCTCACGCCGCGCAGCAGGGCCAAGCCGGCTTGGCCGACCACCCCCAGTGATTGACCGGAGGGGTCGACGACCTCGGCGCCGAACGGTGCGGGCTTGCCGTCCGGCATCTGGATGCGGACGATCAGCGCGCGTCCCTGCTTGCTCTTGAAATCCACCATCACCACCGCGCCCGCATAGGGCGCGACCTGCGCACTCGTCGCGTCGAGTTGCACGTTGAGGGGCAGGCCCTTGGGATCGACCTGGATGGTGTCGAGTTGGTACGGCATCAGGTACGGCACCAGCGCATAGCCGAAGCGATCGACGCGCACGCCCGGTGCGTTGGTGATGTGCGCGCCGTCGGCGCCAGGTACGTGCACCAGTGCGATCGTGTCGCCCACCGGCTGGCCGAAGGTGACGCCGCCGCGATGCGCGACGAGGGCGCCGCTGGCGCTCACCGATTGTTGCGAGTAGCCGTCGCCCTTGCCGACGCTGGCGTTGAATACCGCGTACGGACTGCGGTAGCCGGCGTTCACGCTGACCGCCGCGCCGCCGCCGGCGTCGCTGCGGGAAGCCGTCGCGCCATAGGTGAACTGGTTCCACTGTCCCGCCGAACCGTTGAGCATGGCCTGTTCCTGGCTGCCGAGTTCGTCGCTGTGGCTCAGGTTGACCGACGCGTTCGGCGCGTGCGCGCCGTCGCCCAGCGGCAGGCTGGCGCTCAGGAAAAACTGGTTGTCGTAGCCGCCGAATACCAGGCGCGAGCGGGTCGCGGAAACACCCCACGACAGCCGGCGGAAGCGATTGTTGTAGCCGACCTGGAATTGGGTGTCGCGACCGTTGCGATTCCAGTAATCGTTGACGGAGGCGTTGGCGTACAGCGAGCCGCTTTGGCCGAGGCGCTGGCTCAGCGTCAGCGTGAAGCGGTTGCGTTGCTGCAGCAGGCCATGCGCGGTGAGATCGTCGTTCGCGTTGTACACGCTGCCCGCGAGTGCCGCGCGCTGCGCAGGCGTCAGCAGGCTTTCGAGCGGCACGCCGTCGATCATCGGCACGTTGCTCGGCACGTATTGCAGCGCATCCAGTCCGCGGCGCGCATAGTCGCGGGCGGATTCCGCATCCAGCAGGCTCAGGAATCCGCTGGTGGAATAACGATAGGCTGCAACCGTCAGCGAGGTATCGGTGTCAGGAAGGATCTTGCTGTAGGTGATGCGGAAACTCTGACCGTTGCGCGTGCCGTACTGCGGAATGCTGGCGTGTGCCTGCGTGACGTCCAGCGCGACGGCGCCGACACGCGTGTTGAACGCGCCGCCCAGCAGCACGGCCGAGTAGCCGGCCGAACCCTGCGCGCCGGCGTAGCCGGTGAACACGTTGCCGAACCCGTGTTGCACGGCCGCCTGGATCACGCCCGGCCTGTCCTGCAGAAGGTCGCTGCGAAGCTGGCCGGCGGCCAGGTCGAAACGCGTGACGCCGGGACGCAGCAGTTGCGCCACCGACGCAAACGGCACCGAGAAGCTGTGCTGGCGACCATCGGCTTCGGTGACCGTCACCACCAGATCGCCGCCGTAACCGGTGGGATACAAGTCCCGGATCACGAACGGGCCGGGCGCGACGGTCGTTTCGTAAAGCTGCACGCCGTTCTGGCGGATCGTCACTTTGGCATTGGTGTCGGCGACGCCGCGCACCACCGGCGCATAGCCGCGCAGCGATTGCGGCAGCATCTGATCATCGGTGGCGAACTGCACGCCGCGCAACCCGAAACTGTCGAATACCGCGCCGTCGGTGAAACTGTCGCCCAGCGTGATCTTCGCCCGCACCGAGGGCAGGGCGCGCTGCGCGTAGGCATCGATATTGTGCCAGTGCCGCTGGCCGGGTCCACCCGCCGCGCCGGAATTCCAGGTGACGGTGCTGTCCTGGCGCACTTGCCACAAGCCGATGTTGACGCCCGCGCGCAGGCCCAGATACGTGCTGGTCTGGCCTGCACCTGCGCTGGTGGCGTGATAGGTGTTGAAGTTGTAGTTCAAAAGGAACGCCGGCACGCCGGCATCCCAGGACGCCGGATTGACGTAGCCGCGCGGCATCTGGCTCATGTAGGCCTGCGGGATGCCGGCCTCCAGCCGCAGGTCGGGCAGATCGAGCGTCAACGACGCGCCGGGGATCAGATCGGAAAGCTGCACGCAGGCACCGGGTGATTTCAGTCGGGCGGCGGCGTTTGCATCAGGATTCGCAGGCGCAAGGCCCATCCGGTCCAGAAGGTCTTCGGTGACGCAGGGCAACGCGCTGGCGTTCGGCGCGGGCGCCGCAAAGCGCACGTCCAGTCGTCCGACCCAATTGCGGTTGACGTAGACGTCGAGGTTGTAGATGCCCGGCAGAACCGGATTGCCGTGTTCGAAACGGGCGATGTCCGCGGCGTTCTTGCCGCCGTCCGGCAGCATGCTGCGATCGAATTCGGCGAAGCCACTGGCGTCGGCGGAGGTGCCGCTGGCGGCCATGGCCTGCGCGCGCGTGCTCCAGCCGGATGCGCCCAGCGCTGCGCCGCAGGCAATCGCGAGCGCGGCGTACTTCAGCGCCGGAGCGGACCCGCCGCTGGCGGGCCGGTGCTTCATTGCGAGATGCTGCCCTTGTGCGCGTCGCCCGCGCCGTAGTCATTGATCGTCGTGAAAACGATGGGCGTGCCGGCAACCGGCGCGCGCGCCTCGCCTCTCAGCGGCAGGCGAAGATTCCCGAACGGCACGACCATGCCTTCGGCGCCTGAAATGGGCTTGCCGTTCGCGCCGAGGGAAAGTTTGCTGATGGTGATGTAGTAAGGGGTCGGGTTGTGCACTTCCAGCGCCGTGCCATCGCCGTCGGAAACAGTTTTGAACGTCAGCTGGTCGGGCGCCTTCAGCGCGTCGCCCGGCAGCGTGGCCGGACGGTAGAAAAACTTCAGCCGCGAGCGGATCGCGAACTGCAGGGTGTTCCTGTCTGCCGCCTCGCCGGTGGGCTTGGGCGGGATTTCCAGCACGTTCAGCCAGAACAGCGATTCGCGATCCGTCGGCAGGGGCTTCGCGCCCGCGACGTACAGGATGCGCAGGCTCTGGTCTTTGTTCGCCTCCATCCGGAACAGCGGGGGCGTGATCAGGAATGGTGTATTGGCGGTTTCGGGCGTCGACTGGACATCGCCGTCGTCGATCCAGGCCTCGACCAGCGCCGGATGGGCGGCGGTGTTCGACAATCGCACCGTGACTTCGCCTTGGCCGGCGGGGAACACCACGCGGGTGCCGCCGATCACGACGCTTGCGTCGGCGCCGGGTACGTACAGGCAAAGGGCGACCAGCACCGCGCAGGCGGCGGCAATGATATGCCTCATGGACGATGCTCCGTGTGCGGCAAGCGCGCGAAAGCTCATTCGCTGCTCCGCCGCGGTGCAAACACCGCGGCGGAGCGTGGGGCTTGCGGCTTACTGGTAGATCATCGTGAACTGGACGCTGGTATTCACCGCGCCGGCCGTGGTGGCGGCCGCCGTGGCGTAGTACTGCGCCGAGTAGCTCAGCGTCGCGCTGCCGGAGGTGAAGCCGACGGACGGCGAGTTCTGCGCCGTGGCTGTACCCTTGCTGAGGTCCATCGCGACGTTGCTGGCGTTCAGCAACTGCACGTCGACATTGGAGCCGGCGCCGTTCTTCAGGCGGCCGCCGGAGGCGCTGAGATTGCTGCCGGCGTTCCAGAGGGTCTGCGCGCTGGTGAAGCTGGGATCGCAGCCGGTCAGGGAAACCGTGAAAGGCGTGCTGCCGGTCACGCTGCCCGCGCCGGAGAAATCAGTGGTGTACACGGTCGGCAGCGTCACCGCGCCGGACGCCGCGCCGCCGGCCGCGGAGGCCGAGCCGCCGGTCACGGTGATCACGCAGGAGTTGGCGACCACGCGACCGTTGAAATTGATGGTGCCCGAAGGGCTCGTCACGGCGTTGGCGGCCGGAGCGAGCGCAAGGGCGCCGCACGCAATGGCCAGGGTACTGGCCAGCACGGTGAACTTCAGGTTCATTGTTTTGTCTCCCCCAGGATTGGGTGTTGATGGCTTCGATCCCCGGTCCCACACCGGTTCGGTCAGACCGACTGCAAAACCCGTGCCATCCCGTGCATGCGTGACAATTCCTGATCTGTGATGCGCGTCCCGAAACACATGTGACAGACCGTGACGACTGGTGGTAGCGATCTGACTGGGTCCATGGTAGCGGTTTTCCGCGGTTGCCAGCCTTGTTCCAGGTCAAGGCCGCTCGCCGGGTGTCGCCCGGGCTGCCCGCAAGGACCGCCCCATCCGGAGGCGGTGCGGTCGAAATGGTTGACTTGCTGGCTGCGAGCCGCAAAAATACGCAGTCTTTGTAATGCAAAAAGCCGAAACCCGGGTGTCATCGAACATCGCCGGGTTCTTGGTGTCGGTGCAGACCTCTTGGAATGCGATGCGCAAGCGGCGCGGTCCGGGAGGCGGAGGGCAGGACAGGCTGTAAATCTGCTGGCTTGCGCCTTCGGTGGCGCCTTTGATCTCCAGCCTCCTTGAATCAAGGGGGCGAACTTTCGCGAAGCGAAAGTCGGGGGTTGTGGAAGCATGAAGGTGCAAGTCGAAGCCGAGCGCGATCAATTCAACCCAAATTTTGTCGGAGGGATACCCAAGCGGCCAACGGGGGCAGACTGTAAATCTGCTGGCTTACGCCTTCGGTGGTTCGAATCCACCTCCCTCCACCAGAAAGCCGGGAATGGAGAATCGAAAATCGTGAATCGTCGGAGCGGCTTTCACGATTCTCGATTCACAATTCCCGATTCCCGGAAAACGCGGGAGTAGTTCAATGGTAGAACCTCAGCCTTCCAAGCTGATGGTGCGGGTTCGA
>Ga0207707_10000545_pt1 | contig 38353 bp, 37 predicted proteins | sample KBSC83BmetaG_FD_184336 | JGI IMG/M metagenome (GOLD analysis project Ga0207707, IMG submission 184336) | Corn rhizosphere microbial communities from Kellogg Biological Station, Michigan, USA - KBS C8-3B metaG (SPAdes) (version 2) | ecosystem: Host-associated > Plants > Roots > Rhizosphere ... | reverse complement strand
AACCGCATTCGTTCGTCCATAACAGAGCTTTCCTTCCATGGCATCCACCTTCTTCCGCCTCCTTCCAGGCGAAAAAGTGTAACCCATGTCTCCGGTACGTTCTGTTACCTATGTCTCGGGTCGCTCAGCTTCGTTCTACGCCAACAATGCGGGATGTATTTGTGACGCGTAACCCTTCGATGTAACCCTTCAATGTCCTTCACAACTGCGTCGGCGCCGGAGAGCACGTTCCGTTTCGGGCGCTCAGTGTCCGGTTGCCTCCCTCTCTTTTGAGTGCCATCAGCCGAGCCTCCTTTCACACACGCGCAGATGTGAGATGATCGGCGCGGTGCGCGCTCGAACCGGAAGAGGCCGGGACTCCGCACCTCGGCCCTCAGGATCTTTCACCAATCCGGGAACATGACTGGCGTACCGTCGGCCGACTACTCGAAGCGGTACAACCGTGGGTCAGGCAGTTAACCGCCTTTGACCCGATTCTTAACAGGATGAGGGATACTTAAGAAGAAACCCAGCGTGACAGTCGCGCGCGGTGGGCGTGACCCCGCCGCTGCCGCCCTGCCAGCGTACACACCGTAGAACAGGGCTGCTAGTGCGGAATCAGAAGCCCGAATGTGATCGGGAACACTTAATCGAGAAGCATGGCGCATACACGTCCGATCAGTACTGAATTAATGAAACGATATTTCCATTTGCGCGCTCACAACTCCGGAGGTGCGCAAGGAAGATGCTTAAACTGATTATTTTCTTCACTGCTTGCCTTTCGTTTTCGCGCGCTAGTACGATTGACTCGGGCTACGTGGCCACTAAGCCTTTCTTTATACCTGAAGGCTCTACTGTTCAGGTGAACTTTGGTTCCTCAGACGGGAACTTCTCTCTATTCGGGTCGGGCATCCTCGGCGGAGGAAGCTTGCCTTGCAGAAACGAAACGACAGACCAATGTGCATTCGGTACCTACTTCATAGGGGCAGGCTTTCCCGATGCGACCTATGGTGCAGGCGCCACCGTAGCAATCGATGGCAATCCAGCAGTTAATGTCACTATTGGCTGTCTCGCACCTGATTGCCCTCACACATCAGTGCAGCTGAGCGCCGGGCTCGTCGATATATCCGGGCCAGGTATTTACCGCGTGCCCTTCACGGCGACCGGCATTATCCAGGCTTCCACAGGTATAAATACTCCCTTCATTCTGGATCAGACGATTTCTGGAGTTGGCTTGCTATCGTTCTTAGCTATACTAGGCGATCCGGGCCATTTTCAGATTCTCCCCGCTCCCCCCGGAGGACCCTTGGGGTTAATATGGACCTTTGCGCCGGTCCCCGAGCCATCGAGATCCTGCCGACACTGATATGCTTGGTTGCATTCCAGTGGGTAAAGCGGCGGAAGGAAAAGCAAGGACGTCCTGAAGGAACGAAGGAAGGGAACTTGATGCGCGCGCTTCTCCTTATGATTCTTGGTCCTTTGGCCGCAATGGCGGGAGTAATTGTAAGCTGCCCCAACACGGAGTGTGGATTCAGTGATGTCGAGACGGCAGTGGGGAATATTGGAACGGTCGACTTCGCCGCCGGATTTAGTTCCACGGTGGCAGCAACCGCGACCTTCGCGTTGAGTCAGGCTTTTGTAACCGACGGTCAGGTTCGGCCTGGCTGGATGCAACTCACTTTTTGGTCGGATGGAGACTACGGCTTCGGGTCATTCTCTACAGGGAGTGGCACGTTCGCCGGGCAGTTCGGCTGCACTGGCAGCACGCGAATCCTGACTTTGTGCTACAACAACTCGCTACAACCCATTCTCCTGGGACAGACCTTGCCTGTTCAGATGCAGATCCAGGTTTCCAGATTCAGCGTCGCTCCCGGGCTTAGCGATGGCGGCGGCCGCGAGTTATTTCTTCAGGCACAGTTCTTTGAGGTGAATCCCGTTACTGGACTATTGGGCGCACCTGCACAGGTATCATTTATCCCGGAACCTGGGTCCATGTGGCTATGTGGGGCAGGATTTGCCGTGGCTGCTATCCTGCGTCAAAGGCGTTCCTAGCAGCCTCCCATCAGAATGGACCGTGATTCTACTCGAACCGGTGTTGCCAATGTAAACATTGATACGTCCAAGACTGTCGCGGGTCCTCTCGGCCCCACTCTGCGATTGTCAACCACGCCTAAACTGGGAGCTAGAGACTTATGAACATGCTCAAAACGTTATCAGTGATGCTGTATTTGGTTTCCGGGATCTGCATGTGTCAGACGGCGTCGGCACAATCAAGACAATCCAAGAGAGCCGAAGAAGGTGGTGAGCTTCGTAACAAGCGTCTCATCGAACGAGGCAAATACCTTGTCGAAGGAGTTGCAATGTGTGAGCGCTGCCATACACAACGGGATGAGACTGGAAAGCCCGATCGAGCGCACTGGCTCCATGGCGGCCCAACGCAGACCCGTCCGACGTATCCTTCTTCCAACTGGGCGATCGTGGAACCCCGGATTGCCGGCGCACCACCGGGAACCGATGCCGAAATTATTACTCTTCTAACCACTGGAATCTCACGTACTGGCAAACCTCCTAGTCCTCCAATGCCGCCCTTTCGTATGACACGCGACGATGCCGAAGCCGTTCTAGCGTACCTAAAATCGCTCCCATGAACCATCACGATTGCGGATCCACTTGTGTCCCAGTCGCAGCTTGCATGTATCTTTCCCAGTCCTGGATCACAATGATAAAGGCGACGTCCGGAAGAAACGCAGGGTTGCTCGACCCCGACGGGCTAGAGTGTCAGAGTCAAGCCGATGGCGGCGATGCAGCGCATCTAACTGTTCCCCGGTCAATGGCGGCCGATTCACGGCTGCCCGCCTTCATGAATTTGAGGGAGCCTGAACCTCACCGTTATGGCAGCGAGGGATTGCGGCGGCAGGTCGATGTCCAGATGAATAGCTCCCTGTTCGTACTTCCACGGCTGCTTCTCTCTCACGATGCGGGAATCTGACTGCAATTGCTCCACTTGTTGTGCGCTTAGATATGTAGGCTCGCCCATTTCCCGCCACAGAGTCTTTGGGTTCGCATGCTCTTCATCAATCCGCTCCAAAGAGATGTCCTGTGGCTGGCGCGCGCCTGTGAGGCGGATTCGGACGTGCTCCTTGCCGATTGGATGGCGAGGCAGCGTGCAATTAGTCAGCAATATCGTTACGCCCTCTTTTCCTCGAACAGCCCAGGCATCCACTGTGAGATGCTCCCCAAGAACCCGCAATTGTTCGGTGCCAAGGCGATGGAGCAGTTCAAACGCGCGGTAGGTGGGCTTCGCGATGCCGTGCAGATTAAGCAGGCCGAACCCGCCATGGAAAGGAACCGACGGGAAGTAGTCCTCCGCGAAGATGTCTGAAAACGTCCAGAAGCTGTAGCCATCGACCAAGCCGCTCGCCTCCATCACGGTCTTAGTCACGAACGCGGCGGCGTAGGGTTCATCATGCCGCGGGTCGCGTGGATTTGACGACGTGTTCCACTCGGTGTAATAAACCGGGCGTCCTCCAGCCAGCCGATGGATATCTTGAGCCCACTGGCGCATGATGCTGCGTGGACTCCGAGCGAGTTGCGCTTCTGTGACGTCCTTCTCATCGCCCAATGAGGTTCCCTTAACCACGTCCGTCGGATAGTTATGCGTGCTGATGAAATCGGCAGCCAAGTCATTTTTCTCGCAGAATGCGACGAACTCCTCGATCCATTGATTCTTGGCCGTCACTGGGCCACCGACGCGCAGCCGATCGTCCACGTCTTTTAAAGCTCCAACGGTGTGTCGGTAAAGGTTGAAATAGTCCTTTTGGTTCCCGGTCCAGAAGGCGCGGAGGTTCGGCTCATTCCACACCTCAAAGAACCATGTGCGCACCTCCGCAATGCCGTAACGGTCAATCCAGTGCGCCGCCAGCTTGCGGATCAGCGTCGCCCACCTCTTGTAGTCTTTCGGTGGCGTTACGTTTCCTTTGTAGCGGAAGACGGTTGTGCTGCCCGAGGCAAGGATCCGCGGCATGAAACTCAACTCCACAAAGGGCTTCATGCCGATACCCAGAAGAAAATCCCAAATCTGATCGGCATTGAAAAACGAGTACAGGTATTTTTCTTTGTGGCAGATCAAGGTGCCCATGTCATCGGAAAGCAAGCCGTGAAAGCGCGCGTGTCGAAACCCCAATTCATCATGGCAGCGCCGCAATTGCGCCCGATAATCGGCGCGCAGAGCCATCGGTGCATGGTCGCCACCCACAGTGTGCTCCCAGAAATGCGGAAATGGGGTCGCCTTCGCTGACAGATCGCAATCGAAGTCAATCCTGCCCGGATGGGAGGCGTTCACTTTCATCCCTCTCTGTCCTTTCTTGGGAGGCAATTCTTTCCTGCCGACCCCGCCAGAATCGGCACGGGTCGACCTCCGCTTCGCCACCTGTTCTCGACCGCCCCGGAGAAACTCTTGTAGCACTCACCATCACCCCTGTGGCTATGATCCTCCAGCGAGCACTAATGTTTGCACTGGTGGCCTTCGGGCGCGTGCTACGGACCGACACAACGAAGTGAATCGCTTCTCGCCGTCATCAAAGAGAGTTTGGTCAAATGATTGCTGACACAAGTATCAAGAACGAACGAAGGATGCCGAGCCAACCGGATGACGGCGCTGAATTTTACGACAGGACAGTCCAGTCCGGGCTCGCCGGAGCAACAAGGGTGGATCTATGAGCAAAACAGTAGCTGATTTGATGATCGAGCGTCTCATTGACTGGGGGGTGGACGTGATATTTGGTCTTCCCGGAGACGGCATCAATGGAATTTTCGAGGCGCTCCGGACCCACGAAGGCAAGATCCGGTTCATCCAGGTGCGGCACGAAGAAGCCGCAGCGTTCGCTGCGTGCGGATACGCAAAATATACGGGGCGCCTGGGTGTATGCCTGGCCACGTCGGGGCCAGGGGGCATTCATCTTCTCAATGGCCTATACGATGCCAAATGCGATGGACAGCCTGTGCTCGCGATCACAGGCCATACTTTTCACGATTTGATCGGGATGCACTACCAGCAAGATGTGGATCTGGACAAGATATTCATGGACGTGGCGGCCTTCAACCAGCGGGTGATGGGGCCAGCGCACGTCGTCAACGTCGTGGACGAAGCAATTAAGACCGCGCTTGCGTATCGCACCGTCTCACATATTACGATCCCCAAGGACATTCAGGACTGGACCTCCAAGGAGGACCGTTCTTCGGCGAATGTTCCCATGCACAGCTCCGGCGTCTATACCGAGTCTCATCCAGTGCCGCCGCGCGCAGCACTGGAGGCGGCCGCCCAATTGATCAACAAGGGTTCCAGAGTCGCCATATTGGCCGGCCGCGGCTGCCTCAACGCACGTGAAGAAATACTTGAGCTTGCCAAGACTGTGGCGGGACCGATCGTCAAGCCTCTTCTGGGGAAAGCCGTCGTGCCCGACAGGAATCCTTACACGACGGGCGGCATCGGTCTGCTTGGTACATCTCCCTCCCAGGATGCACTGCGGGAATGCGACACGCTTATCGTCGCGGGCTCGAGCTTCCCTTATATGGAGTTCTATCCCAAACCGGGCAAGGCGAAGACCGTGCAAATCGACATCTCCGCCACCCGTATCGGTTTGCGTCATCCAGCCGACATTGGACTCGTGGGCGACTGCGGCGCCGTGCTGCGCGCGCTCTTGCCACTTCTAAAGAGGAAAAGAGACCAAGATTTCCTGAAGAAGGCACAGAAACGGATGGGGATCTGGAACAAGCTGATGGAGGAGCGGGGCACGCGGCCGGATATGCCGATGAAACCCCAAGTAGTGGTGCATGAGCTCAATAAACTTTTGGCCGACGATGCGATCGTGTCGTCCGACAGCGGGACCATCGCCACTTGGTCCGCGCGTTACATCGAGATACGCAGCAGCATGCAATTCTCTTTATCCGGAACGCTCGCAACCATGGCGAATGGACTGCCCTACAGCATCGGCGCCGCGGTTGCATACCCCGATCGACAGGTAGTCTGCATTGTTGGGGATGGCGGACTGACCATGCTGATGGGCGAGATCGCAACACTCGTCAAGTACAACCTCAACGTCAAGGTAATCGTGATCAAGAACAATGTTCTGGGGATGATTAAGTGGGAGCAGATCGCGCAGGAAGGGAATCCACAGTTCGGCGTTCAGTTGCAGCCGATCGATTTCGCCGGGTTCGCTATGAACTGCGGAGCCGCGGGATTTACGATTGAGCGACCGGGAGACGCCGAGTCTATTCTTAGGAAGGCGCTCGCCCACCCTGGACCAGCGGTGATTCAAGCCGTGGTCGATCCAAACGAACCGCCGATGCCCGGACAGATCAGCACGGATCAAGCGATGAAGTTTGCGGAGGCTTTGCTCCGGGGACAGAAGGGCGCCTGGAAGATTATCAAGACGGTTATGGAGGACAAGATCCGCGAGGTTGTCTGAACAGAGCTTCCGCCCGCTTTAAGGAAATCCAATGTCCTCGATCGAAACCCAAGTATCTGAAACCCTCATTCGTATCACGACCAAGATCCCGCCCACCCAAATAGATAGTCGCCTGCAAACCGGAACGACTTCGACGATGACGCTCGATGTGACGGTCCTCGAAAAAGAACTTCGTGCCGGGATGAAGGGGGAAGTAAGTTTCAGTGATGGCGATCGCGGTCTGTACGCGTCCGATGCGGGTAATTATCGTATGGTACCGATTGGCGTCGTGCTGCCCAGGGACGCCGAGGATGTGCTCCACACATTAGCAGCGTGCCGGCGTCATGGAGCGCCGATAATCGCCCGGGGCGGCGGCACCGGCATTCCGGGACAATCCGTGAATGTCGCAGTCATGCTTGATTTCTCCCGCCACATGAATCGGGTTGTGGAAGTGAGCCCGGAGCGGAGTTATGCTCGCGTCGAGCCGGGCGTCGTACTCGATGACCTCCGCAAGGCAGCGGGTGAACATGGGCTGACCTTCGGTCCTGATCCTGCCACTCATAGCCGCAACACGCTGGGCGGAATGATCGGCAACAACTCTTGCGGAATTCACTCGATGATGTCCGGCGAGACTGTCGACAACATCGATGAGCTAGACATTGTCACGTATCGAGGAAAGCGCATGACTGTCAGCGCCACGAGCGACGAAGATCTGGATCGGATCATTCGTGAAGGCGGCCCCAAGGGCGAGATTTATGGAAAGCTTAGAGCGCTCCGCGATAGGTATGCCGATAAGATCCGCAAAGAGTTCCCCATGATCCCGAGGCGGGTTTCAGGCTTTAACCTTCCCGCGCTGTTGCCGGAGCAGGGGTTTAACGTCGCCAAAGCCCTGGTTGGTACAGAATGCACTTGTGTGGTCGTCTTAGAGGCGAAGACGAAGCTGGTCTACAATCCTCCGGCCCGCTCGTTACTGGTGATCGGTTATCCCGATATTGTTACGGCGGCCGATCATGTTGTCGAGCCCGCGAAGTTTAGTCCGATCGGGTTGGAGGCGCTCGACGACACCATCCTCAGCTACATGAACAAGAAGGGCCTGCCTATGCCGAACATGGACTTCATGCCGGAAGGGCATGCATGGCTCTTGATTGAGTTTGGCGGCAAGGACAAGGCTGAATCTGACGCCAACGCACGCAAGTACATGGAGGAGTTGAAGACAATCGGGAATGCTCCGGCAATGAAACTCTTCGACGATCCGAAACAGGAGAAGCTGGTATGGCATCTGCGGGAAGAGGGCCTGGGAGCCACGGCCAAGGTCCCGGACATGCTCGAGAATCACGAGGGATGGGAAGATGCATCGGTTCCCCCCGACAAACTTGGGTCCTATCTTCGCGACTTCAAGAAACTGATGGACAAGTACGGATATGTCGGCCCGCTCTATGGCCACTTCGGTCAGGGCTGCGTTCACACGCGCCTCACGTTCGATCTCGAGACAGCGGAAGGCATCCAGCAATGGCGCGAGTTTCTCGCAGACGCTTCCGATCTTGTGGTCGGCTACGGAGGCTCGCTTTCGGGAGAACATGGCGACGGCCAAGCCCGAGGCGAATTATTGTCCCGCATGTTCAGTCCTGAGATCATTCGGGCTTTCGAAGAATTCAAGGCGATCTGGGACCCGGACTGGAAAATGAATCCCGGCAAAGTCGTGGGCCCTTATCGAGTAGATGAGAACCTGCGCGACGGGACGGACTACAATTTGCGGCCTGTCGAAACTCACTTTCATTTTCCGGAGGATCGTCACAATTTCGCCTACGCCAGCGACCGCTGCGTCGGCGCCGGTGTTTGCCGGCGTCACGAAAGCGGCGATGAAACCATGTGCCCCAGCTTCATGGTGACTCGTGAAGAGAAGCACTCCACCCGCGGACGAGCGCGCCTGCTGAATGAAATGATCCGCGGAGACGTCGTGAAAGGAGGATGGCGAAATGAGGCAGTGCGCGAAGCGCTGGACCTCTGCCTTTCCTGCAAAGGATGCAAACACGATTGTCCGGTGCAGGTGGATATGGCGACCTACAAGGCCGAGTTCCTCTCACACTACTACGAATTGCGGTTGCGCCCGCGCTACGCCTATGCGTCCGGCCTGATCTACTGGTGGTCGCGCGCCGCTGCTCACATGCTCGCGTCAGCGAACTTTTTCACCCAAACACCGGGAGTGAAGGGCGTGGTCAAACTTGTTGCTGGCTACTCGCAGAAGCGCCATATTCCACCATTCGCCCCCGAAACGTTCAAGCAGTGGTTCTTCCGAAGAGAAGTCAGGAACGATGGTAAGCCGCCTGTCATCTTGTGGGCCGATACTTTCAACAACCATTTCACGCCGGCAGTCGCTAAGGCGGCAGTAGAGGTTCTCGAGCACGCGGGATATCGGGTGTATGTGCCCAAACAGAGTCTCTGTTGCGGCCGGCCTCTCTATGACTACGGCATGCTCGACACCGCAAAGGGTCTGCTGCGTCAAATCTTGGATACGTTACGTAAGCCGATTCGCGAAGGCATCCCGATTGTTGGGCTCGAGCCAAGCTGCATGACAGTATTCCGCGATGAATTGACCAATCTCCTTTATGGCGATGAGGATGCGAAACGTCTTCATAAACAGAGCTTCATTTTGAGCGAGTTCCTCCAGCAAAGGGTAAAGGATTATCGGCCGCCGCAGTTGCATCGCGAAGCCCTGGTGCATGGGCATTGTCATCATAAATCTCAATTGCACTTCGAGACGGAGGTCGAAGTACTGAAAAAAGCGGGCATGGACTGCGAGGTGCCCGATTCCGGCTGTTGCGGCATGGCGGGCTCGTTTGGCTATGAAGCAGATCATTATAAGGTCGGCTTGGAGTGTGGAGAGCGCGTGTTGCTTCCCTCGGTGCGAAGCGCAGCGACAGACAAATTGATCGTGACGGATGGGTTCAGTTGCCGCGAAATGATTCGGCAGGAGACCGGGCGCCGCGCGATGCACTTTGCCCAGGTCCTCCAAATGGCAATCAATGAAGGACCGACGGGCCCATCGGGACCTTTGCCGGAGATACAGTACACAACGCTGGAACGAACGCCACCGGTACCGGCAGGCATTATCGCAGCGGCAGCACTGATCGCAGGTACCGGAATCTGGTGGGGCATCCGTCGCTCGAAGGCCTGACGAATGGATGGAGTACAGCGGGATGAAAATAGGATCGGCCGAATTCAAATCGAACTCGCTGACAAAGAACTTGATGCACTCATCTGCACTCTGCCGTCTAATGTTCTAATGCTCTCGGGCTATTGGCCCGTCGTTGGAACTGCCATCGCGATCGCGACCCGCGACGGTGCGGTCGCCGTTCTTGCTCCAGAAGACGAATGCGAGCAAGCGCGGCTCGGGTGGGCAGATGAAGTATGGACGTTCCAGGGCGGCTCGCTGGATTCGCTGCAAAGTATCACGGAGATCGTTCGCGACGCATTGACGCGCTTGGGAACCGTCTTGAATTTGCGCCCGGGGGGCAAAGCCGGCGTGGAAGGCGAGTCGTTCCATCCGTCGGGTTATGCCTCTACTTTTGTGTATGGCGAGTCCATCCGGCGCCTTTTGCGGGAAGCGTTCCCGTCGATGGCCTGCGTAAGCGCCACGGATTCTCTCGATCGCCTGCGCTCGGTCTTGACGGGCAGAGAGCTTGGGCTGGTCCGTCAAGCTTGTGCGACTGCCAGGAATGCTTTTGCGGAGACCGCGCGAGAGATGGCAGTAGGCATGCGCGAATGGGAAGTGGCTGTTCGCGTGCGTGACCGCCTGACCTCCGGCACCGTGAAGCCGCACAGATCCGATGGCTTTGCGTTTTGCATGTCCGGCCCCAATTCCGCTCGGGCGTGTGCCGCGTATCAGCAAACGGCGTCACGCCAGATTGGAGCCCGGGAATTCATTCTGGTCCACTGCAATTCCTACTATGGAGGCTTTTGGACCGATATCACCCGGACCTTCTGTTTGCAACGAGCCGCCGACTCCCAAATGACTGCGATCACGGATGCCGTCCTAGAAGCGAGTCGAGCCGCGATAGGTGCAGTGCGCCCGGGAGTGCGAGCATCGGCCGTGGATCAGGCGGCGCGCCAAGTGCTTCAAAACCGGGGACTCGGGTCAGAGTTCAAACATGCTACCGGACATGGCGTCGGCTTTGCCGCGATCAACCACAACGCGCGTCCACGAATTCATCCAGTCTCAGATGACGTTCTCGAACCCGGTATGGTGTTTAACATTGAACCTGCATTCTATCGTCCCGGTTATGGAGGAGTGCGGCAATGCAATATGGTCGCTGTCACGGAGGACGGTGTGGAGCTACTAACTAATTTCCAGCAAGAGCAGACCGATCTGATCCTAAATTAGGTCCTCAGGAAGTGTACTTTGATGAAAGCCATTGCAATTGTTCCAGGTACACCCGGAGCGCGAATCGTGGAACGGCCGGAACCATCCATCACGGCAGCGGATGAGGTAAAGCTCCGGGTTCTGCGTGTCGGGATTTGCGGCACAGATCGGGAACAGGTATCCGGAGGCCGCGCGGAAGCACCGGTTGGAGCGCAGGAACTCGTTATCGGGCATGAAATGTTCGGCCAGGTGGTGAGCATCGGGTCCTCCGTAACCCGGGTAGAAGCAGGCGACTATGCAGTGCTTACCGTCAGGCGGGGATGCGGCCACTGCGCCTCTTGCCGGATGGGCCGTTCCGATATGTGTCAGACCGGCAAATATCGCGAGAGAGGCATTCGGGGACTGGACGGCTACCAAACCGAATTCGTGGTCGACAAAGAAGAGTACACGGTGCGCGTCCCGCCCGAACTGGAAGCGGTAGGCGTCTTGATGGAACCGCTGTCTATCGTCGAGAAGGCTATCGACGAAGCTGTGCGCTTGCAAGTTATGCGGTGTCCTGATGCGGCGACAAGTCCAGATTGGATTCTGGCGCGTCCCTGCCTGGTGGCGGGATTGGGTCCCGTAGGCCTGCTGGCCGCTTTAGTCTTGCGTTTGCGCGGAGGCGAGGTTTACGGCCTGGATGTGGTGGATTCAAACAGCGCTCGCCCGAAGTGGCTCAATGGCATTGGTGGACACTACGTGGACGGCCGTCAGGTGCCGGCGGATCAGGTCGACAAGCGAGTTGGTGCGATGGATTTGATTCTCGATGCCAGCGGGATTACCAAGTTGGAGTTCAATCTTCTGGATGCTTTGGCCCTGAACGGCGTTTATGGGCTGGTTGGCATCCCGGGCGGCGACGGACCGCTCCAGATACAGGGCGCCGAGTTAGTTCGCCAGCTCGTACTGGATAACCAGATTATGCTCGGTAGCGTCAACGCGGCTCGTGGCCACTTTGAAATGGGGGTCCACGACCTCGCTCAGGCCCATGGCCGCTGGAGCACACATGTCGCCGGGTTGATCACACAAAGGCATTCGCCGAGCGAATTTGCTCAGTCTGTGGGCCATCATCAACCAGAATCCATTAAGGAAGTTGTCGAATGGGCAAAGTAGATTGGGCTGCGCGTTTAAGGCAGCGACATAGGTGATTGTGCACTCCAATCCAAAGATCGAACGTATTCACGTCTCCGTTTTCACTGTGCCCACGGAGACGCCAGAATCCGACGGCACCTTTGAATGGGATAGAACTTCCCTTGTCCTCGTAGAAATTTATGCTGGCGGCAAAACAGGGTTGGGCTATAGCTACGCAGACACGTCCACCGCACGACTTATTGATGATTCGCTCGCCCCGCGCTTGACTGGCCACGATGCTCTTGCCATCGGGGCAGCGTGGCGGACAATGAACGGGCAAATTCGCAATCTCGGCAGGCCTGGAATCGCTTCGATGGCGATTTCGGCGGTCGATAACGCGCTCTGGGATTTGAAGGGAAAGCTACTCGACGTCTCAGTAGCCGGTCTTCTCGGCATCGTAAGGCCGGCCATCATGGCCTATGGGAGCGGCGGATTTACCTCTTACTCGGAGTCGCAACTGCGCCGACAATTGGGAGGCTGGGCCGAGGCCGGTTTCCTCGCCGTGAAAATGAAAATAGGCCGTGATGCTGCCGCCGACGTTGGTCGCGTCCGCGTGGCACGCGAAGCGATCGGAAATACGGTCAAGCTCTTCGTCGACGCCAATGGCGCCTACTCCCGGAAACAGGCCTTATATCAAGCATGCCGGTTCGCGGAACGTGACGTGACGTGGTTTGAAGAACCGGTGGTCGCGGACGATTTAGATGGGTTGCGATTGATTCGCGACCAAGGGCCGCCGGGAATGGCAATTGCCGCAGGTGAATACGGCTACGATGCCTGGTATTTCCGGAGAATGCTGAATGCCGGCGCGGTCGATGTTCTTCAAGCCGACGCCACTCGGTGTGCGGGCATTACAGGTTCTTTGGTGGCCGATGCTTTGTGCGAAAGCCATTGTATGCCTCTCTCTGCGCATACTTCGCCTTCAATCCACACGCACGTCTGCTGTGCAGTGCAGCGATCGATCAATGTCGAATACTTTTACGATCATGCGCGAGTCGAACGAATGGCGTTTGACGGCGCGAGTGAGGTAACGAACGGACTCCTGTCGCCCGATTTGTCACGGCCTGGCTTCGGCCTGGAGCTCAAAGAACAGAATATGCGCCCATACAAGGTTTATGCCACTGAGGTACAAGTGTGAGTCCATTGTGGCCGAGCTTCGACTCCTGATATTGCCTCTTGAATCGTCAAAGAGAATTGACCCGCCTTCAATCCAGACAACAGCGGCCCGGCCAGAACCATTTTGTCGAGTCAAGCTAGAGAGGGAGAGACGACCTGGAGTCGCCGCTTGCTTTCGCAAGCGGATTGTACCCTCACATCGCGCGCGGTGAGGGCCACCGTTGACGACGAGCATTTAGCCAGCCAGACCCAGCCGATGAGTGAATCGTTCACAGACGTCATTCAGGCTCTCTAGCAATTGGAGCATCTCACCCCCCGGGGCGCGTAGGTCCGGGATAGTCTTGAACAAAACGGCGACGCGCGGATTTGCCCACGCACACTTGCTGCACACAAATCCCAACTGACCTTGCTGCAGGGTGTAAGAGCACGTGGATCGAGAAAGCCGATCTCGTGCTGGAAGCGAAATCAGTGACGGCGGAGTCATGCCAATCGCTGACTCAGGAGCCAGAACGTTGTCTGGTCATTGTGAGTCTGGCGGCGTAGGCACTTGTCTCGATGTCGTACTCGGCGATTTGGGATTGGACTTAGAATTCAGTTGTCAATGATCGGTATCCGCAGTCTGCATTGCCGATTGACTTGTCTTAACTGGGAGGAAGATGGCCACCTCTGCTCCCCCGTGCGGCCGGTTCTTCGCGACGATTCTGCCGTTATGAGCTTCCACGAACCCTTTGCAAATCGAAAGGCCAAGGCCAGTCCCGTTGGAGGCGGCCGGCGATGCCCCACGAAAAAATTTTTCAAACACGCGTTCGAGTTCTTCCTCTGGAATTCCTCTCCCGCGATCAAGAACTCTAATTTCCAAATGCTCAGAGTCCGTGCGGGCCTCGATTTCGACAGGCGTTTCACCTGGAGAATACTTCAAAGCGTTATCCAGCACGTTCACCAGCACTTGCACGATCAGAACATCGTCCATTGGTACTAACGGAAGGTTGGGGGCAATGGTAACTGAGACGGGGTGGCTTTGAGCCACTTCGCCAAGTTGGCGCAGTGCCGCGCCGACCACATCATGCACATCGCAAGGCTGGGTTTTCATTCGTATCGCACCGCCTTCCAAGCGGGTCATGTCGAGCAAGTTTTGAACAAGCCAGTTTAGCCTTCGTGCTTCGTCCTGAGCGTTTTTCAAAAGTTTTTGTTGTGTGAGCGCGTCGAGAACCGCCCCATCCTCCAATACGCTACTTAGGGCGCCAATGACTGACGCGAGGGGCGTGCGCAAGTCATGCGAAACCGTATTAAATAAGGACTGCTGAAGCTTGTCGGCTGCTTGAAGTATCAGGAATTCGCTTTTGGCGCGGTTCGCCTCCTCCCGCGCTTCCTCAGCTTGTCTGCGGTCTGAGATGTCGCGGAGGAAGGCGCTGAAAGTCCACGTGTCCGCTATCTTTGCGGAGGAGATTGCCAGCTCTACGGGGAATTCGCGGCCAGTACGGTGAACGGCAGTGATCTCTATTCTCTTGTTCAACAACAGTCCCTCGCCTGTGTGGAGAAACTTTTGCAAACCCTGCTCGTGCGCTTCCCGATACTGTGGAGGGATGATGGTGTCGGACATCCGCCTGCCGATCGCTTCCTGTCGAGACCAGCCGAAGATTCTTTCAGCTTCCGGGTTCCATCCAGTAATTTGACCCGCGGGATTCATCGTAACAACGGCGTCCAGCGCGGTCTCAAGAATCGAGCGGATCCGCTGCTCGCGCTCTTGGAACTCCCTGAGAAGTTCCTCAGCCCGCTGCTCTCGGGAGTTCATAGTGGTCACCCCTCGCCCGTCTCTTAAACCTTCCATCCCGGTGACATCTCGGCGTGGTTACCCAACGCTACATCATGGTAAGCGAACCGACCGATTCCGAATCCCCAGCAGTATGTGCCAGGGCGCGGGCTAGTACTTGTCTAGTACTGACCCGCGGACTCGATTATATGCCATTCAAGGCCTGATGAGGATGAAACCAAAGATCATGTGCCGGGAGTGGCCACATCTGTCCGTCTGGCGGCGTACATGTTGGCACCGAGGCTACGGCGCGAAATTCTCGCAACCTAGCTCTCTTGCGATGCTCGGGAAAGACGCTTGGGCTGACGGCGTTCCTGCGGCTCCATCAGACGTTGACGACTTATTGACGGACACTGGCTATTTTTTGATGACTCTTGGACATCGACGTCGGTATGATTTGTTTTAGATGGGGCAAGGACTCAAGATGCGGAACTACGACGATGGCGCGATCATCCTGGTCTGTGATGATGAGGTAGCGATACGCCAGATCTTAAATGCGCAACTGAGTGCCAGAGGCCATTCGGTCTACGAGGCGGGGACCGGCGCTGATGTTCTCCGAACCGTCTCGATGCTGGAGCCGGATATGATCCTTCTGGATCTCGGGTTACCCGATATAGATGGGATCGAAGTCACTCAGCGTCTACGCCGCTCGACGCAGACACCAATCGTAATTCTTTCGGCTCGGACTGCGGATATTGACAAGATTGCCGCGCTGGATGCGGGCGCGGATGACTACCTGACTAAGCCGTATCAACCGAAGGAGCTATTTGAGCGCGTCCGGACAGCCCTGATTCGAACCACGATTCACGGAGAATCCGTATTCCAGGCCGGCGATCTTGTGGTTGATCTGAGCCGCCAAATAGTACGAGTGGGTAATAACCAAATCCAACTCACCGATGCTGAATACGAACTGCTAAGAGTCCTCGTTCTGAATGCCGGCAAGCTCGTGACACAGCATCAATTTGCCACCGACGTTTGGGGACGGCATGACTTCGAAGCGCTACACCTCCTGCGGACCACGATCGGCTCTCTTCGTCAAAAGCTAGAAGCCGACCCCGCGCGTCCCCGCCATATCGCCAGCGAACCGGGTGTGGGATTTCGCCTACGGACGGAGCGCTAGCGCATCCAGGCTGAATTCAGGAACGAGCGTGTAGTGGTGCGGCGCCCCGGTCCTGTCGGTTAAGGACGCGCACAGACCCAACGCACCAACCGCAAGGCCGTGGGAGGGGGCGGCCCTTGACCAACCAGTCATTTCACTCAAGTGAGTCCGAACGGCTACCTCAACGCTGCCGCGGATCTTAGCTCTTCTCTGGCTGATGAGAAACACGGGACTCTCGCACCAAAGTTTCCAAACCCCGCATCGCAGCAGCGCGCCCGGGACGCGCTTGTAAGCGTCCAATCTCGGTTCCATGAATCGTCTCCTAAGCGGGCGTCGTGAGCTGCTTTCCTTTTTCCGCCAGCATCACAGCCAGCAGTCTCGCGGGCTTGGTCATGCTCGCGTTGCGCGAAACTGCATGGAGCTGATTCGGAGTCTCAAGGAACATCTGACCGGTAGTGTAGAGTGTTTCGGGATCGTCTCCGACTTTCGATCGGACCTCGCCTTCAAGAACATAAGCGATCGTGATTCCAGGATGGCGGTGCGCACCCGAACTCTCGCCTGGCGCGTACGAAACTTCTACCACCGTGACTGACCAGCCTTTCAAATTCAGATCCGGCAGGTCCTGTTCAAATACAATCTTCCTTCCGCCTGCGGTCTGAGCGTTTGATAGCAGGGCCTGGACGAGAAGTGCGCTGGTGCTTCCTAGTAGAATTCTTCGATTCATCATACTTAGAGGGTAACCCCCTCGAACACTTGCGCAAGATCGACCTGGAGATAGCTCTCGCTGGCGGCCTGCAGGTCAACTGGAGGAAGGCCTGCAGACGGCCTTCGACTTCCGCGCTCGTATCAGGCCAGCCCATCTTAGCGAAGAAACTGTGTAAGGACGTCTTGAGAGCAGATGGAGGGCGCTCGGCCGTTGCGCCGGAAATTAAAGGAACTGCCCTAAGGGGAGGACGACCGTCTATCTCTCTACCACGCTAGCGCCTAGGATACCGGTTTGGACGAGAAGAAAATATGGGGCAAGAATCGTGCACGGCCGTCGGAAGTCTATGTGGGTTAAAGGTGTCAGTCGTGGCCACCGTTTCTTCAGGTGACCAGGTTGAGCCCCGCGTTCGCGCGGATTAACATCCCGGCAAGCGAAAGCGCAGTTCGGCGTGCTGTTCCTACCTCCAACTTACGCAAATTGACATCAAAATCGGGTCAAGAATACTTGGGCAATCGTAAAAACAGCATCAAGACCTTTACAGGTAAGGAAGCCGTGCTTGGTCTGCCATCCACCGGGTCTATTCTGCAGGCAAACGCTTGAGGGCGAGTAGAGCAACTCTCTACTCCGGTGGTGGGATCCGAAGCCTATATCCCACGCCGGGTTCTGTCGCGATATGGCCAGGTTGTGACGAATCGGTATCTAGTTTTTGGCGCAGCGATCTGATTGTGGTTCGCAGCAGTTGTCGCGCGTCGTCATAGCTTTTCTCACTCCAGATTTCCTTAGCCAGACGGCCCTGTGTCAAGAGTCGGCCGGCGTTGAGAACGAGTACTTTCAATAGGTCGTATTCCGCCGCCGTGAGTCGGACTGGCTCATTTGCGACATGAACCGCCTGACGGTTCACATCCACTACGAGATCACCGGCCGTGAAAACGCCCGCACCATTGAACGTTGCGGGGCGCAGCGCTCTGCGAATGCGATCGAGCAACTCTCCGAGATCACAAGGTTTAGTGAGGTAGTCGTTGGCGCCCGCATCCAAAGCTGCGATCTTGTCGGAGTCCGCAGCATGAACGGAGAGCATGATAATCGGCGTCTGAACTGACGGGCGGAGACGACGCGTGACTTCGATTCCATCGATACCCGGTAACCCGATATCGAGGATGATTACATCGGGTTGCATCCCTCCAACCGTCCGGAGGACCTCTTCGCCGCTACTTGCCTCTTGAATGGAGTATCCCCGTGCAGTTAGCCGAGCACGGAGAACCTGCCGGAGCGGTGCCTCGTCATCAACTAGCAGAATTGTCGGGCCGTTCACGCACCCTCGATCAGGACCGGATTGTTGCAACGATCCTCCACACTCAGATACTAGTCTTTGAGATGTCAAGAGCGGGTCAAAAACCGTGTAGGGGCGTCAAGAACTCGTCAAGCGCCTGAAGGCGCCCCAGAGACATGTTGCTCTGTCTTAAGCCGGTATCCCACGCCGGGTTCGGTGATGATGTACCGCGGGCGTGCTGGGTCGGCTTCCAGTTTCCGCCGCAGGTTGTTGATGTTGACCCGCAGCAGATGCTGTGGGTCTTCGTAGTGTGCGCCGCCCCATACCTCGCGAAGCAGTTGACGATGGGTTAGGAGCTTATTTGCATGGATCACAAAAGCCTTAAGCAGACTGTACTCGGTCGGCGTAAGTTGTACCTCTTTATCGCCAAGTCGCACCGCTCGACCGGCAAGATCGACGGTGAGGTCACCCGTCACAAACACTGGCCCGCTGTCTTGTTGGCCAATACGGCGCGTAGTTGCACGAATCCGCGCCAGCAACTCGCCCGATCCAAAGGGCTTGGTGAGGTAATCGTCCGCGCCGGCGTCTAAGGCAGCAATTTTTTCGGACTCGTCGGTTTGCACCGACAGAATGATAATCGGAGTCTGAGTCCATTCCCGAAGGCAGCTCGTGACCTGTTTTCCGCCGACGCCGGGGAGACCGAGGTCGAGAAGAATGAGATCCGGACGGAAAGCTGGAACGACTTGCAAAGCCTCTTCTCCAGTCGACGCTTCATTGACCGAATATCCGTGCGCCTCAAGTGAAGCCCGGAGAAAACCACGGATGCCGGCTTCGTCGTCAACGATCAGTACCCTCAATCCTGGACTACTCACGTCTTTTCTCCAATGGCAGGAATACTGCTATCTCCGTTCCTCCTTCGGTACGCCGTTTCGCGAGGATGCGGCCATTGTGCGCTTCCACGAATCCCTTGCAGATCGAAAGGCCAAGGCCTGACCCTCTGGGCGCTCCTGGGACGGCAACACGGTAAAATTTATCGAACACGCGTTCGAGTTCGCCCTCTGGAATCCCCCTTCCACGATCGAGAATCCCAATTTCGAGTTGGCCAGCAGCCAGGCTGGCCCGGATTTCCACTGGAGCATCTGCCGAAGAATACTTCAGGGCGTTATCTAGCAAGTTGACGAGCACCTGCACCATTAGAACATCGTCCATAGGCACGAGGGGCAGACCCGGGGCGATGGTAACCAAGATCGCATGGCTACGTGCGGATTCTCCAAGCTGGCGCAGTGCCGCCGCTACCACGTCGTGCACATCGCAAGGCTCAGCTTTCACTCGTATAGCTCCGCCTTCTATGCGCGTCATGTCCAGCAAGTTTTGAACGAGCCAGTCTAGTTGTTTTGCTTCGCCTTGAGCGGTTTTCAAAAGGCTCTGTTGTGTGGGCACATCGAGCAGCGACGCATCCTCCAATATGGTGTTCAGGACACCGAGGACCGAGGCGAGTGGTGTCCGCAGGTTGTGTGAAACAGAATTTAGAAGGGCTCTATGAAGTTTGTCGGCTTCCTGAAGCACCTCTGCGCGCTTCGCTTTCTTTGCGAGATCGGCTCGCGTGAGTGCCAAGGCCGTTTGATCCAGAAAAATGCCGAGCAGTTCGCGTTGATCAGGAGGGAGCAGGTCCTTCGAACCTTTGGTCTGAACCCCGATCACGCCAACGATATCAGGCCCTGTCTTGAGGGGCCGGTAGCGTATTCTCGAACCCGAAAAGCTTGCAGTTCCGCAACCCGCCTCTTGGCCATTCTCGAATACCCAAGACGCCGTCTTATTCTCATTTGCGTCGAAGACTAACTCTGCGCTGGCAAAACGCACTATCAATCCCTCGGCGGCAGGCAATAGCACCACGATGGGTCGTTGAAAGATCTCCACACAATGACGCGCAACCGCGTCCAGGATTTGATCGAATTCGTTTCCCGAGGCCAAAGACTGCGTGAAGGAGTAGAGCGCGGATACGCGCATCTCCCTGCGCCGTGCAGCTCGCGCCTCTTCCCTGGTGGCGACCATTAGAGCGCTTACGATCAAACCAACCGTCAAAAGCCCGACGAGTGTGATCAAATACCAGACGTCGCCGATTACAAAACTCCGATATGGAAGAACAAAGAAGTAATCGAAGAGAAATGCGCTCGATATAGCATTGATGATGACCGCCCATTGCCCCCATCGCACCGCGCTGAAAACGACGGCGAGCATGTAGAAGATCGCGAGATTGGGCCCTCGGATAACCGGCTCGATCCACAAACCCAAAATGGTGATGAGTCCAGCAATTGCCAAGCTGGTCGGGACTCCACGCCACCAACTGTCGGTCGACGCATCTCCCAGCTGGAGAACGCGATCCTTCCACGAAAACTCTGATCGAGCCGAAGATTCCTCATCGGTGCTGACGTGAGTCGGCAGGTTCGGAACCGCGGTGGACGGGACCTCATCTGGCATGTGTTTGGCCTGGTGCTTCTGAGAGTGTAGGAAGAATCTCCTCGGCCTGGCAGGATGTGTACTCGTGCCGGGGCGTTTTCACTGTGCCACAAGCGAGCTGGTAACGTCTTCACGGACGCTGATCTCATGTGCTCCATCCCGCTCAGCGGCTTCCTGGCAACTAATGCAAAACGCGGCATGCGGCATAACGCGCAGACGATTCAAACTGATCGCATCATCGCATCGGAGGCAGAGACCGTAGGTTCCAGTTGTGATGCGGGTTAAGGCTGTCTCCACCAGACGAATGTCTGCGAAATCACGCTCTAAAATCCGCGTAGCGAGGTCCCGTTCTTCAGCGAGTCCCACTTCGTCCATAGTGTCCGCCGTGTTCTCGACCGCGATGGCATTTCGACTGTGCAAACGCCGAGAAAGTACATCGCGCTGGCTTTCGAGTACTGCCCTAACTCTCTTGAGGTGACCTGTGTCCATGGATGTGTTCCTCTATTTTCAACCGCTAGTCACCACCAACGATTGGAACGAAGCAGGCACCTGCAACGCATCTCTCAGCACGAGAGAGAGCCCATTCTCTCCGAGTACTGATAGAACGCGACTAGCTTCCCCCAGATCCGTCCATCCCAGATTCGCGCCAGAGACGACAGCGAGGTCGTTTGGGCTCTTCGCGAGGACCTCATCGGAAAAAGTGCTGGCATGAATGCCCGAGTAAAGGTGAGCCAACGCCCCGGGCTCCCCTTCCGTGAACAAGAATGACCGGATTGATTCGAACGACTCGAGTAACCCTGGAAGAGCGCGCCGAATGAGTCCAAGATACGCGTCGACCCGACCGACCATTAAAAAACTGTTCCAAAGACATCCCCGCTCCATTAGATCGGAGGCGAGAGAAACGTTGGGCTTCTCCCAGAACCGGCTAACCTCGAACACCTTGCCAAATCGATCTTTCGTCAAAGAGGCACCAGGTTCGATCCAGCCGTATGCGACTTCCGGGCTGCTCGGTCTAATTCCCAACAACACGACTTTTTCGGGAGAGGACTCAGCCGCCTCGAAGGCCGAGTCGACATGAGCAACAAGAGCCTCGTCATCCGCAAAATAATGGTCCGAAGGAAAGAATCCGACGACGGCGCTTGGATCCGCTTCACGCAAGCGAAAAAGGCTATACAGTATCGCGGGGGTTGTGCCCCGGTTGCAAGGCTGGACGAGTAACGAACTTGAAGGAACGTCATTCAACTGTTCAGAATAGAAACGCTCGTGCGTTTCGGTTACGATGAGCAACGTATGCCGGGGCTGTACCATTCGCTTAACCCGACGTCGTGTCTGGGCCACCAATGTTTCTCCGTGCATGATGGCGCAGAATTGCTTTGGCCTATTGTCGCCGGAGATCCTTCTTGTCAATGGCAGCAATCGCTTTCCGTCGCCTCCCGCCAGAATCACACCCCAGCGGTGATCGAGAAAAGTCGGTCCAACTCGGGTCGAGAGAGTGTGCCGTGACTGTGTACTCATTCTGTTCCTCACTCCTGTGGTCCAATTCGTTGTGCTTCGTAAGAATCAAATCTAACGCAAGCCATCTCAAGAGATAGTCAAGAGTGGTGAAACGCCCGTCAAGTTATTGTCAAGAATACCCTTGGCTCTGTGCATTGACAGCTTCTCGGCGTTGCCCCGCGGCACATTGACGGCCCTGTCTATTAGCGTGGAGGGTCTCGCCGCGGTTTGCTCTGGACTGGATAAAGTCTTCAATGTGCTCACCAACTGGAACGTATATCTGAGCTCTATCACAGCACGGTTCCCTCCCAGTCAATCTGCCGCCACAAAGACCAGAGTGCAACCGCCATCCACAGGCAACGAACTCCGACCGGGAAGCAACGCAAAGCGCCATTGACGCATTCTTGACCTCGTCAACGTCGTTCTTGACGCAGCTTTGATGGGAGGCAGGTTAGTGTGGAAGGTGTTACGCATAGGTCGTAAATGTATTTACTGGATCGTCGGTCACAGTTAGAAGTGACGCTGCGTAGACGTGCCGTATAAGACGGGTTAAGGAGGCCACGCAAAGGAGACGACCGTGAAGAACCTCTTGACAAAAATATGCCGAGTGGGCCTGCTAGTGGGCCTAGCCTGTCTCGCTTTAGCCGCTGATCAGATGTGGACCGGTCAGGTTAGCGACAGCGTGTGCGGCGCCAATCACGAAAAGATGATTGCCGGGCACCCAGGGATGAGCGAGCGGGACTGCGTGCTGGCGTGCGTTTATAACATCGCCAATCAGGGCTTGGCTCTGCTCGAAACCCACGCTGGCCACACTGTGCGGCTTACCGGTGAAACGAGGGCAACACAATCACGGTTTCAAACATAGTCATGCCGGCCAGAAATAATCAGGCGCCAGCAATAAGTTCTATTTGCTTTTGGACGGCGGATAGGCCGAGTGGCGGACGGATCGCCGCGCGGATGCCGGCGTCAGTGATGGTTTACGGAGCATGGCGCAAATCTTTCATCGCAGCTCGAATAGTCTAGCGAAAATCAGCATCGTGGCGGTGCTTCTGCTGTTGTGCGGAACCGTATGGGCAGCTTATAAGATCAACGCAGGATCTTTCATTACCGATGTGGATGTAGCCCCTGCGCAGCCGGTTCCGTTCAGCCACAAGCACCACGTCGGCGATGACGGCATCGATTGCCGCTATTGCCACACCTCCGTCGAGACCTCCTCTTTTGCCGGCCTTCCGCCCACGGAGACGTGCATGAGCTGCCACTCACAGATTTGGGCGAATGCGGAACTTCTCGAGCCGGTCCGTGCCAGCTTCCGGACGGGGAAGTCCATCGAGTGGACGCGCATTCACGATCTGCCCGATTTCGTCTACTTCAACCACAGCATTCATGTGAACAAGGGCATCGGGTGCTCCACTTGCCATGGCAGAGTGGACCAGATGCCGCTGACATATAAAGTGAACACCCTTTACATGCAGTGGTGCATTGAATGCCACCGTGATCCGGCGCAATTTGTCCGGCCTCGGGATCAAGTATTCAGCATGACCTACCAATACCCGGAGAACCAGCCGGAGCTGGGGGCGCGGCTGGTGAAGGAATACAAAATTCAAAGCTTAACGGACTGCGTGACATGTCATCGGTAAGTTTATGAAGAGTGACGAACCGCTGTATTGGCGGAGTCTGGAAGAGCTTGCTTCCACTGCCGAGTTTCGCGCCTTTGTCGAAGACGAATTCCCCAACCGCGCGCCGGATTGGAACAATCCTGATTCCCGCCGCGGGTTCCTCCGCGTTATGGGAGCGTCGATCCTGCTCGTCGGAGCCGCCGCTTGTACCAAGCAGCCAAAGGAGGTGATCGTTCCCTATGTGCGTCAACCGGAGGAACTCATCCCGGGCAAACCTCTGTTTTATGCGACGGCGATGAGCGTCGCTGGCGTCGCCACTGGTGTCCTCGCTGAGAGCCATCTGGGACGGCCCACCAAAATTGAAGGCAACCCAGAGCATTCCGCAAGCCTAGGGGCAACTGATTCTGCGATGCAGGCGAGCGTCTTGACGTTGTACGACCCCGACCGATCGCAGACGGTTACGCACAACGGCAGCATCAGTAGTTGGGGGAGTTTCATCACGGCGCTGGCAGGTGCGCGCGACGTGGCTGGACTTAAGAACGGGCTGGGCTTCCGTATCCTAACGGGCACGGTTACATCGCCTACGCTGGCGACGCAGATTCAGGATTTCCTGACGGAGTTCCCGGCCGCCAAGTGGCACCAGTATGATCCGTGCGGTCGGCATTCGGCCCGCGCTGGAGCGATGGCCGCATTCGGCAAGCCGCTGAACACAATCTACCGCTTCGACCGTGCTGACGTGATAGTTTCGCTCGACTCGGATTTTCTGTCCGCGACAGTGCCGGGCAACCTACGTTACGCCCGTGACTACAGTTCCCGACGGCGCGCTGCTGCTGAGAATCCAAATGTCGCGCCGTCGCGGCTCTACATTGCGGAGAATGCGCCGTCGGTCACCGGCAGCATGGCTGATCATCACTTTCGCATGACCGCCGGTGGTGTGGCGGGGTTCACCGCCGACCTCGCCCGGGGCGGAACGGGCGCCGCATCCCCGGAGGCGAGGGCCGTGCTCAAAGACCTGGAAGCGCACCGTGGCTCAAGCATCGTGATCGCGGGCGAGCATCAGCCGCCTCAAGTTCACGCCTTCGTCCATGCCATCAATCAAGCACTTGGCAACACCGGCAAGACAGTCATCTACACCGATGCGGTCGAGGCCAGTCCGGTGGACGAGATATCCTCCATCGCCGATCTAGTAAAGGACATGCGCGATGGCGCTGTCGAGACGCTGCTGATCTTGGGTGGGAACCCCGTCTACGACGCACCAGCCGATCTAAACTTCCTCGACGCGCTCAAGAGAGTAAAGCTACGGGCGCACTTAGGACTCTATTCGAGTGAAACCGCCGACTGGTGCCACTGGCACGTCCCGGAGGCGCACTATTTGGAGTCCTGGAGCGATGCGCGCGCTTACGACGGCACGGCCAGCATTGTCCAACCGCTGATCATGCCTCTTTATGGCGGCAAGACTCCGCATGAAGTCATGAATATCCTGGCGAACCACGCCGACCAATCCGCGCACGACACGGTGCGGGGATACTGGCAGGCATATCACAAGAGTGATGACTTCGACGATTTCTGGCACATTTCCCTGCATGACGGAGTCATCGCGGGAACGGCCCTTCCCGAAATACTTCCGCTCACCGCGAAAGCCATTGACCAGGCGGCAATCGCGTCCCTTGGCGCCACCGCCCCCGCGGGACTTGAAATCGTATTCCGCCCCGATCCGTCCGTCGGCGATGGAACGATGTCCAACAACGCATGGCTTCAAGAGATGCCAAAGCCGCCGAACAAGATGACCTGGGACAATGCAGTCTGGATCTCCTCGAAGAGTGCGGAGCGCTATGGAGTCACCACCGGCGACGTGGTTGAGATCGAGTTCCAGGGCCGCAAGGTGGATGGTGCGGTATGGATTATGCCCGGACATGCCGACGAATCCTTGACTGTTCATTTCGGCTACGGACGCACCCGTGCTGGAAAAGTCGCCGATGGTATAGGATTCGATGCCTACGCCCTGCGAGGGACTGGCGCGCTTTGGCAGGGCACTGGAGTCAATATCAAGCGGAAATCTGGCGGCTACAAGTTCGCTAACACTCAGCACACCCAGACCATGGAGGAGCGCGATCCGTTCCGCGCCGCCACTTACGCCGAATTCCACAAAGATCCGGAATTCGCCCGTCCTGAAGAGAAGCGTGTCGCGAAGGATCTTTCGCTGTTTCCTCAATGGGAGTACAAGCAGCACAAGTGGGGGATGTCGATTGACCTCAACTCCTGCACCGGCTGCAATGCGTGCACGATAGCTTGCCAATCGGAAAACAACATCCCTGTGGTGGGAAAAGAAGAGGTCGCCAAGGGCCGCCATATGAACTGGCTGCGTGTGGATCGCTATTTCAAAGGTCCTCTCGACGATCCGGAAATGTATTTCCAGCCCGTTCCCTGCATGCATTGCGAGAATGCCCTGTGCGAACTAGTGTGTCCAGTTGCTGCAACTGTACACAGCGCGGAGGGCCTGAATGAAATGGTGTACAACCGCTGCGTCGGTACTCGCTACTGCTCCAATAACTGCCCCTACAAAGTGCGTCGATTCAACTTTTTCCTCTATGCGGATTGGGATACGCAGAGTCTTTTTGGTGTCCGAAATCCGGACGTCAGCGTTCGCAGCCGCGGCGTCATGGAGAAATGCAGCTACTGCGTCCAGCGCATCAACAGCGCCAAGATTGACGCGGAAGAACGGGATCAGCCGGTTAAAGATGGTGATATTGTCACTGCATGCCAACAGGCGTGTCCGGCCCAGGCGATTGTGTTTGGAGACCTCAACGATCCCAACAGCAGGGTCGCGAATTTGAAGCGCCAGCAGCGTGATTACGGTCTGCTCGAGGAATTGAATACGCGTCCCCGTACTACTTATCTCGCGCGGCTGCGCAACCCAAACCCGGATTTGGAGAAGGGGTAGTGCACACGTGAAGCCGGAAGATCAAGAATTCACGTCGGTAGCGACACTCGACCCAGGACCGGACAAGGTCATCGGACCAGGCCACGACTACGGCTCGGTTACGGACGAAATCGGCGGCGTGGTATTTAGACCGTTCCTGAAAACGCCGCGGCAGATGTTCTTCGGGTTCGCGTTTGCCTTCCTGCTCGTGAATCTCCTTATGATCGCCGTCACGTGGCTTTTCGTGCGCGGCGTTGGCGTGTGGGGTATTGACATTCCCGTCGCATGGGGATTCGCTATTGTCAATTTCGTGTGGTGGATCGGAATCGGGCACGCGGGCACGCTGATTTCCGCCATCCTGCTGCTGCTCAAGCAGGACTGGCGCACGTCCATCAATCGTTTCTCGGAAGCGATGACGCTGTTCGCTGTTGCGTGCGCCGGAATGTTCCCCATCCTGCACCTGGGGCGCCCGTGGCTGGCCTACTGGCTGTTGCCGTATCCCAACACGATGTGGATGTGGCCGCAACCGCGCAGTCCCCTGATCTGGGACGTGTTCGCGGTATCGACTTACGCCACGGTTTCCCTGCTGTTTTGGTTTACGGGATTGATTCCGGATTTCGCCACCATGCGGGACAAGGCCGGCAACGCAACTGCGCGGAAAATATTCGGCGCACTCGCCATGGGCTGGCGCAACTCCGCAAAGCACTGGGCGCGATATCAGAAAGCCTACCTGCTGCTAGCCGGTCTTTCGACGCCGCTGGTGGTCTCCGTGCACTCGGTAGTGAGCTTTGACTTTGCGGTCGCCATCTTGCCGGGCTGGCATACCACGATCTTTCCGCCCTACTTCGTCGCCGGCGCGATTTACTCGGGTTTTGCCATGGTGTTGACCCTCGCGATACCGGTCCGCCGGTGGTACCACCTGGAGGATTTAATCACCATGCGCCACATCGAGTGCATGTCCAAGGTGATGCTGGGCACGGGTCTCATCGTGGCGTATGGCTACGCAATGGAAGCCTTCATGGCCTGGTACAGCGGCGGCCAATATGAACGCTACGCCTTCGTCAATCGCATGTGGGCGGGCGGCTACTGGTGGACGTATTGGGTGCTGATCCTATGCAATATCCTGATCCCGCAGGCGTTATGGTCCAGGCGTGTGCGCATGAGCGTACCCGCTGTATTCGCCATCGCTCTGGTCGTGAATGTGGGGATGTGGTTGGAGCGCTTCGTGATCGTAGTCACCAGCTTGACCCGCGACTTTGTCCCGTCGTCATGGGGTATGTACTATCCGACGATTTGGGATTGGAGCACGTACTTGGGAACGATAGGCGTGTTCTTGGCGCTGATGTTCCTGTTCGTCCGTGTCCTCCCAGCCATTTCGATTTTCGAGATGCGCGAGGTGGTGCACCATACCGGCAAGGAGCCAACGCATGCTCACGGAGACTAAAGTTTCCGGGCAGGTCGAAAGCTTGTACGGCATCATGGCCGAGTTCGACGATCCAGAGTCGCTACTCTCTGCTGCCAATCAGGCTCGTCTCGAAGGTTACCGGGAGATGGATGCCTATGCCCCGATGCCCGTAGAAGGCTTGGCGGAGGCGATCGGCTTCCGCAGCAATTGGGTGGAGCGCCTGGTTTTCGTGGGAGGGCTGTGCGGCGCGGTCGGCGGCTTTATGTTGTGTTGGTGGATCACGGTGGTCGCCTTCCCTCACAACGTCGCTGGACGGCCTCTGAATTCCTGGCCGGCCTACGTTCCCATTACGTTCGAACTCATGGTGCTGATCGCGTGTATTACCGCTGTGGTTGGAATGCTCATGCTCAACGGACTGCCGCAGCCGTATCACCCCGTATTCAACGTCGAACGGTTCGCGCGCGCCTCCAGAGACAAATTCTTCCTGTGCATAGAGGCGTCGGATCCAAAGTTTGATCCAACCGCCACGCGGGACTTTCTAGAACGCCTGAATCCCCAGGAGGTGACGGATGTTGCGCTCTAGGCGACTTCTGCTGCTTGCTGGGTCCCTGGTCATGATCGGATGCCGGCAGGACATGCACAACCAGCCACGCTACAAACCTCTCGCTGGCACTGACTTTTTCGGCGATGGCCGGTCTGCGCGGCCGGTAGTGGAAGGAACCGTGGCGCGCGGACACCTGCACATCGACAAGGCCCGCTACACGGGCAAAGAGGATGGCATGGACGTTACTGAATTTCCGTTTCCTATCACCCGGGCTGATCTGGTCCGTGGACAGGCGCGGTTCAACATCTACTGCTCGCCTTGTCACAGCCGTGTCGGCGATGGGAACGGCATGGTGGTGCGGCGTGGCTTCCGCCAGGCGGCATCCTATCACACCGCTAAGTTGATCAAAGCGCCCGTCGGCCACTTTTTCGATGTGATTACCAACGGCTTTGGCGCCATGCCGAGTTACGCTTCCCGCGTTGAGTCTGACGATCGTTGGCGGATCGCCGCCTATATCCGCGTTCTGCAACTCAGTGAAAACGCCAGGATCGAGGACGTGCCAGTGGACGAGCGTGTTGCGCTGGAGAAAATTCAATGACGCCGGCGGATTCCTTCACTGCGCAGATCGCCCGATGGCAGCGAAACTCGCTCCTTGTGGGTATTGCCGGGGTGCTGCTCGCTGTCGTTGCATTCTTGCTCGATCCCGAGCAGTTCTTACGTTCCTATCTGTTTGCCTATCTCTACTGGACGGGGATGGCGCTGGGATGCCTGGCCATCTTGCTGATGCATCATGTCGTCGGCGGCAAGTGGGGCATGCTGATTCGACGGCTCTGCGAGGCGGGCGCTCGAACGCTTCCCTTCATGGGCTTACTCCTGGTTCCGGTCTTTGTCGGCATGGGTACCTTGTACGTCTGGGCCCGGCCCGAGGCTATCCACGATGCGAATATCCAGAGTAAAGCAGCTTATCTCAATATCTCGTTTTTCATTGCTCGCGCTGTAATCTACTTCTCCATCTGGTTTTTGTACGCCTACCTGCTGAGTAAGTGGTCCGCGGCGCAGGACCGAACCGGCGACCCGAGGCTCATTGCCAAAATGCGCTCCTGGAGCGCTCCAGGTCTAGTGATCTTCACGCTCACCACGACCTTCGCCTTCATCGACTGGATCATGTCTCTTGAGCCGCATTGGTTTTCGACCATCTATGGCGCAATGTTCATGGTCGGGGAGATGGTGGAGTCCTTTGCCTTCGTGATCGCGCTAATGATCATCCTGTCAAGGAAGTCGCCCATAAAGGACTATGTCACTCCGCAGCACGTCCACGACCTGGGCAACATGATGTTCGCGTTCATGGTGCTGTGGGCCTACTTGTCGTTCTCGCAGTTCATCATCATATGGTCGGGTAATCTGCCGGAGGAGATTCCGTGGTACGTCAGCCGCCTGCGCGGAGGTTGGGGCTGGGTGGCGCTCGCAATCGTCATCTTTCACTTCGCCGTACCATTCGCGCTGCTGCTGATGCGCGGCGTCAAGCGCCGTGCGGACCGCTTGTTCCGTGTGTGCCTGCTGATGATCGCCATCCGGCTGGTGGATGTGTATTGGATCACCGAGCCGGCGTTCTACGGACAGCACATCCAGATTCATTGGATCGATTTTGTAACGCCGGTCGCTGTGGGTGGGCTATGGCTAGCGGTTTTTTTTGGGCAATTGAAATTGCAACCTTTGCTGCCGCTCAGGGATCCGCGCCTGCAAGGGGCTCCTCGGGAAACGGTGGCCTTTTAGGAGGGAAGCATGGAAGAACACTTGCCGCCCAGTTCGGGTCATGAGACGCGAGATGCTGGCATCGGAGCAATTGTGCTTAACGGTGCCGGGCTCGCTGTCATGATCGTTATCGTCGGTTTTATCGTGTATGGCACCTTCCAATACCTTGCGAGGCATCCCGCAATTAGCCCGCAATCGAACCCGATGTCCGCGGGTGATCTTCAGATTCCACCCGAGCCGCGTATTGAAGATCATCCGGCGATAGCCATACAGCAGCTCCATGCCCAGGAAGATAAAACACTCTCCACCTACGGCTGGACGGACAGGAAGGCCGGGGTGGTTCGCATCCCTATCGATCGCGCGATGGAACTGCAACTGGAGAGAGGGTTTCCCACGCGAAAGGAGCAAGGACACAAATGAAAGGTCTCGCGAAGTCGCAACTAGTGAAGCACTTGGCTACGTCCACATTCCCCGCGTGCGTCGCGCTGCTGGCATGCACCGGGCTGGCGACCGCCCAGATTTATGGCCCTCCGCAAACGCAGACATACGCGCCTGCTCGTCTGCTGCAAAAAGTCGGGATCAACCAGAAGATGGGCGCGCAGATTCCCCTCGATCTTCCGTTTGTCGATGAATCCGGCAAGGATGTCGCGCTTCGCCAGTATTTTGGTAAGCCGGTGATCCTCGCACTGGTGTACTACCAGTGCCCCTCGCTTTGCAACATGGTTTTGAACGGTGTTTTGCGCAGCATTAAGAGCATGGATCTGACGGCTGGAAGCGAGTATGAGGTCATCGCCGTAAGTTTCGATCCCCGCGAGACCCCCAACATGGCTGCGGCCAAGAAGCAAACCTATCTTAAGGACTACAAGCGGTTGGGAGCTGAAGAAGGCTGGCATTTCTTGACGGGTCCCGAGACATCGAGCAAGGCCTTGGCGGATGCCGTCGGATTTCGCTACGTCTACGATGCAATGACCAATCAGTATGCGCACAGTAGCGCCATCATGATTCTGACACCATCCGGGCGGATTACGCGGTACTTCTACGGTATCGATTATCCGTCGCGCGATGTCCGGCTAGGACTGGTAGAGGCTTCAAGCGAAAGAATCGGCAAAGCAACGGACCAGATTCTGCTGTATTGCTTCCACTACGATCCGACCACCGGAAAGTACGCGTTGGTGGTTATGAACGTGCTGCGTCTGGCTGCGCTGATCACTCTGGGCGTTCTCGGCACATTTCTGATCATCATGTTCCGGCGCGACTATCGCGCCGCGCACCCGCGAAGAGTGACCACCTGATGGGCGTCTTCTCTATTTTTCCATCCCGCGCTTCGGTCGCCGCCGGAGAGGTCGATGCGCTCTACACATTCTTATTAGTAGTGGGCGGCGCAATGACGACGCTCATCTTCGCTGCTGTCTTCTTTTTCGCTGTCCGGTATCGCCGAAAGAGTCCCGATGATCCGGCCCCCAAAGCCATCCATGGGTCCCTTCCCCTCGAAATCGCCTGGACCGTGGGTCCGTTCCTGGTGATGCTGGTGATGTTTGGCTGGGGAACTAAGCTCTATTTTCAGAACTACACGCCACCCCTCCACGACACGCTGGACATTTATGTTACCGGCAAGCAATGGATGTGGAAGGTGCAGTATCCGACGGGGCAACGCGAAATTAACGAGCTGCACGTGCCGGTGGGAAGGGCAGTCAAACTCATTCTGGCAAGTGAGGACGTCGTTCACAGCTTCTACATTCCGGCGCTCCGGTTGAAACATGACGTTGTTCCCGGTAGCTACCAGACCTATTGGTTTGAGCCGAAAGAACCGGGCCGATATCACATTTTTTGCGCGGAGTACTGCGGCACAGGTCATTCGGATATGGGCGGTTGGATGACCGTGATGACGCCGAGCGACTATGAGAATTGGCTCGCCGGCGGTTCGGGCGGCGGATCGATGGTGGAGCAGGGCGCAAAGCTATTCCAGCAGTACGGCTGTGTAACCTGCCACGTCACCGATCGTGAAGGCCGCTGCCCGTCTCTCCTAAATGTGTTCGGTAGGCCCGTGGTGCTCGATGACGGTCGCACCGTGATGGCGGATGAAGCCTATGTTCGCGAGTCGATCCTCAATCCGAATGCGAAGGTCGTCAAAGGCTACAAACACGACATCATGCCGGTGTTCGAAGGACAAATCGGCGAAGAAGGCTTGCTGCAGTTAATCGTCTACGTCAAGAGCCTTTCGCCGCCCGCGGCCTCGCCCGCTAAGCCAGCAGCATCCGCTGCCAAACGGAGTCCAAAATGAGTACGACACTTCCCTTCGTGCCGGCAGAGACACGCACCAACTATCTCAACGCGGATTATGGGTGGAAGTCGTGGCTGTTCGCCACGGACCATAAGCGCATCGCGCTGCTCTATCTGTTTTCCATTACGGCCTTCTTCTTTGTCGGCGGTGCTTTCGCGGTGGCAATGCGGATCAATCTGCTAACGCCAGATGGCATCTTTACTCACGACACTTACAACAAGCTGTTTACGATGCACGGGATCATTATGGTCTTCTTTTTTTTGGTCCCGTCCATCCCCGCGACGCTGGGGAACTTTCTGGTGCCGATGATGATCGGGGCGCGCGACCTGGCATTTCCAAGGATCAATCTATTGAGCTGGTATATCTACATCGCCGGCGGCATTCTTACACTCACGGCGGTGTTCCAGGGCGGTGTGGATACCGGTTGGACATTTTATGCGCCTTTCAGCTCGTCGTACTCGAATACCCACGTAATCCTGGCCGCGATGGGCATCTTCGTCTCTGGGTTTTCGTCGATCCTTACCGGCCTTAACTTCATCGTCACCATCCACACGATGCGCGCTCCTGGTATGACGTGGAACCGTTTGCCGCTATTCATTTGGGGGCATTACGCCACTAGCCTGATCCAGGTTCTGGGTACGCCGGTGATCGCCATCACTATGGTTTTGCTCGGCCTGGAACGAGTGCTCCACGCCGGTATCTTCGATCCCACGGTCGGCGGCGACCCTATCCTCTTTCAGCACCTGTTCTGGTTCTACTCGCACCCCGCCGTATACATCATGATCTTGCCGGGCATGGCAGTCATCAGCGAAATCGTTACGTGCTTCTCGCGCAAAGCCATCTTCGGTTACAACTTCGTGGCTTATTCAAGTATCGCTATCGCCGTATTCAGCTTCATTGTCTGGGGACATCACCTGTTTGTCTCGGGACAGTCCATGTACGCGAGCATGGTGTTCTCTTTCTTCAGCTTTCTAGTGGCCATTCCGTCCGCGGTCAAGGTGTTCAATTGGACGGCGACGATGTACAAGGGGTCCGTCTCGTATGACACGCCGATGCTCTATGCTTTCGGCTTTATGGGATTGTTCACGATGGGCGGCCTGACTGGACTGTTCCTGGCGACCATGGCGATCGACGTCCACGTCACCGACACCTATTTTGTGATCGCCCACTTCCACTATGTGATGGTGGGTGGCATGGTGATGGCTTACATGGGAGGGATCCACTTCTGGTTTCCCAAGATTTCCGGCCGCTTGTATCCGGAGGGTTGGGCAAAGTTCGCGGCGCTACTGGTCTTCGCTGGATTCAATTTGACATTCTTCCCGCAGTTCATTCTCGGATACCAGGGAATGCCGCGACGCTATGCGCACTACCCTCCCGAGTTTCAGGTGTTGAACGTGATGTCGACGGCGGGCGCTTCGATTCTTGCCTTAGGTTACTTAATCCCGATGATCTACCTCGCATGGGCATGGCGGTACGGCCCCAAGTCGCCGCAGAATCCCTGGAACGCGAAGGGGCTGGAGTGGGAGCAGTCCCCCACGCCGCCGCCGACATTCAACTTCGAACATCAGCCGGTGGTAACGGAGCCTGCCTATAACTATTCCGGAGAAGAGCAGGAGGTGACACTTGGCTGACAGCGAAGTCATCCTTGCTCCTCAGGAGGCGGGATTACAGCACCACTTCGACGATAGCGCCCAGCAGCTCGAGTCTTCGACGCTCGGCATGTGGGTATTCCTGGTGACGGAAGTCATGTTTTTCGGCGGAATGTTTGGCGCATACACCGTGTATCGAAATATGTACCCGGAAGCCTTCGCCTCGACCAGTCAGTTCATGAACGTCACGATCGGCGCGATCAACACTAGTGTGCTGATCTTCAGCAGTTTCACTATGGTACTGGCGGTACGCTCGGCTCAGCTCGGTCAAAAGAAGGCGCTCATTGCATTCTTGGTTCTGACCTTGATCCTAGGTTGCGTCTTCCTGAGTTTGAAGTATGTCGAATACCACGAGAAGTGGGTGGATCACCACATCCCCGGCCCGGGTTTTCAATATGCAGATTCGCGCTACACCCATCAAGCACAAATCTTGTTCTATCTCTACTTCGCGATGACGGGCATGCATGCCATCCATATGATCGTAGGCGCCGGCTTGCTCACCACATTGATCGTGATGGCCGCGCGCAATCGTTTCAGCAGCAGGTGGTATACGCCGGTCGAGATGATTGGCCTGTATTGGCACTTCGTGGATATCGTCTGGATTTTCCTTTTTCCGCTTCTGTACTTAATAGGACACACAAAATGAGCCACCAGGTGGTTCCGGTTAAAGTCTACGCCGCTGTATTTGGAGCTCTGCTGGCGCTCACCGCGACCACCGTAGCCGTCTCGAAACTCGAACTGGGGGAGTACAACTTCGTTGTGGCGATGACCATCGCCGTCATTAAGGGAACGCTGGTAGTGATGTTTTTCATGGATGTAAGGCGGGCGAGTTCTATGACCAGGCTGTTCATCGGTGCAGGGTTCTTCTGGTTGGCAATCCTCCTCGTTTTTCTTCTCAGTGACTACTTAAGCCGAGGCTGGCTTCTCAATATTCACTGGTTGTAGGCGAGTAGTGGCTGACGGACTGAGGCGAACTCGAATGTTTCGGAAGAAGGGAAAGACAAGATGCCAGTTTCGATTGGAGCCACACAAGAGAGTAGCTTTGCCAACCCGATTGGTCTGCTGACGGATTGTCATCGACGTATCGAGCGATTTCTGGGAGTGTTGCTTAAAGTGGCGGCGGAGGCAAGAGGAGGGCCGCTGAACGCGGAACGCCGCCAGGCAATAGAGGCTGCCCTGGGCTATTTTCAGCGCGCGGCTCCGCTGCACACCGCCGACGAAGAAGAAGACCTTTTCCCGGAGTTGCGGCGAGTCGCGAGGTCGGATAGCGCCCAAATTGTGGCGTGTGTCAGTCGGCTGGAATCAGAGCATAGCATCGCGACGGCATGGCATCACCAGGTGCACGACATTGGGGAACGCTGGCTTCGCCAAGACCACCTTTTGCCGCACGAAGCTGCGGAGCTACAAACGATTCTTACATCCCTTGCTGAACTGTACCGCGGTCATATCGCACTCGAGGAGAGCGAGATCTTTCCAATGGCGCAAGAAGCCCTATCCGCGTATGAGAAGGAGGCGATCGGGCGCCGAATGGCGTTGCGGCGCGGTGCGCGATTCATAGTGGCAGCAAATATGGAACATGCAGAGTCGTAGCCATCAGAATCTCGACTTGTTGTGCACGGGTGGCGCCTGTCTCCGCGCGCGCGGCTCGAAAAGGTAAAGGAGGCCCTCTGGTGGCCGGTTATACGCATCCTATGACGCCGAATTGATCGCAAATCATTTGGCGGACGCCGAATGACCTTTACCCCGAGATTAGGACCGGCATAAATTAGAGAGACCCGAGCGGCGCAAGAGGCTGCGAATAGAGTCGAGATGAAAAGGACCGGTACGCCGACCTGACGTTGGACAACGTGGCGCTGAAGGACCTGCTGTCAAGAACTCCGGTAGAGCCTGCGGTTCGCCGGGGAGCAGTGCGGCATGCGGTCAAGCAGCAGTCGAGTCAACAGCGGGCGTGACGAGCTGGTGCGAAGAGAATCACGTGTTTCCTGCGGCCGATCGAGCCAGTAAGGCCTAGTGCCTCGTTGGTCAGCCACGATGACGGCAAGCGGTCCGACGCCTCTGGGCCCACATCCGAGCTGCTCCGCTATTCAGGTGCCCACAGGTCACGACATGGCCGCGGAAGCCACTGCTAGGCCATCCCCCTTTTGGCGTCCCGCCGCATGAGGCCGTCAATGTCCGGCAGGAACACGGTAGATAGTCCCAGCAGCGGCATGAAGGCACACACGCGATATACAAAACCGATGCTGGTGTGATCCGCAAGTTCGCCCAAGAGCGCCGCTGCAATGCCCGCGGTGCCGAAAGCGAGACCGAAGAACAACCCTGAGATCATGCCTACCTTGCCTGGCAGCAGTTCCTGCGCGTACACCACAATCGCCGGGAACGCCGATGCCAGAATCATGCCGATGATTCCGCTGAGGATCACGGTCCACGCGAGGTTGGAGTACGGCAGCGCGAGCGTGAAGGGCAGCACACCCAAGATCGAACACCAGATCACGTACTTGCGTCCGACCCGGTCGCCAATGGGGCCGCCCAGTATCGTGCCTAGCGCAACCGCGCCAAGGAACACGAAAAGATATACCTGCGCGCTCTGCACCGGAACGTGAAATGTGCTGATGAGATAGAACGTGTAGTAACTGGTCAAACTGGCCAGGTAGATATACTTGGAGAAAACCAGCACCACCAGAATCGCTATACTCCACCTCACTTTATTGGACGGCAGACTATGCCCACCGTGATCGCTCGCCCGCTTCGGCGCATTCGCGCGCGCCGCCCGATGGCTCTTTGCCCACAGACCCACTTTGCCGAGCAGGACCATCCCCAACAGCGCGGCCAGCGAAAACCACGCCAGACTTCCTTGTCCGTGCGGCACTACGATGAACGCCGCCAAGAGCGGACCTAAGGCCGAGCCCGCGTTCCCCCCTACTTGAAAAAACGATTGCGCGAAGCCATGCTGCCCGCCCGAGGCCATCCGCGCGACGCGCGACGATTCCGGATGAAACACCGACGAGCCAATCCCCACCATCGCTGCTGCTGCCAGAATCAGAAGATACGATGAGGCGGTGGATAGCATTACCAGTCCTAACAAAGTGAAGCCCATACCGATGCTGAGAGAGAACGGCTGCGGGCGTCTATCCGTGAACCATCCCACAACAGGCTGCAGCACCGACGCCGTGAGCTGGCTGGTGAAAGTGATCAGCCCTATCTGGCCGAAATCCAGATGGAAATTGCCCTTGAGGATGGGATAAATCGCCGGCAGCAGCGACTGAATCATGTCATTCAGAAAGTGGCAGAAGCTGATCATGGTCAGCACTGCGTAGGAGATCCTTTCGCGCAGAGTCTGCCCCGGCGCAGCGGCCTGGATGGTGCCCATACCCCAGAATAACCGCATTGGGCGGCGGCTGAAGAGCTAAGCCTCTTGCCACGAGCGGCGACCAGCCTTTTCATAGAAGGCACCGGCATCGTGCTCACCTTTTCAAAAAAGTCACTCTTGGTAACCCGGAGCGGTCCTAACTCGGCAGGGCAACTCGCGTTTCGCACGAAGGCCTTCAAAGGACCTGACATGAACGGCGTTTCTCGGGATGTATCAGCGTGGGCTAGAACTTCCTAAGGAGACTTCTGGATTCTCCGTCTGAACCACAGCGCCAGCCGAACGATTCGACTAGCGCGCCGTGTCGAGCTCGCCGGTGAGGTTAAGTGGGGTTGAACGCATCCGAAGACGGTTCCGCTCGGTTCGCGTCCAGCGGTAAATCTGCTGCCGCTCAGCATCCGTCAGCCGGGCCTCGGGATGCAGCAATAAATGGCGCTGAACCGGCATCTCACGGTTCCTGACCGCACTCGGACGTCTTTATCCACGGCCGGGAAGAGGGGCGAAAGATCGTGAGCGTCGAGACATCCACGCCCAAAGCGCGCGCTTTTGTCGACGCTCTACTGGATTCCGCCAGTCTGAAAGGCGTCGATTATTCGCTCACCTCGCGGGAACGGGGGGCATTGTGAGCGGCGAGGATATCGGCGCCGAACGCGATCACCACGAGCACGAAAAGTGTTTTTAGCCGCGCGGGCACTGCTATATCTCGGGCAAGGGCAGGAACGGCAGGGAGCGGACAAAGCCCGCGCTACATATAAACGCATCGTCAGGGACTTCGGCAATCAGACCGAAATGATCGCGGTGGCGCAACAACGTCTGCTTGCTCTGGGAAGGCCGCGTTCTTCGGGCACGCTGGCCAAGCGCCTACTGTGCGCCGGTTGCGGCAATGCGGAAGCCGACTTTAGTTCCGATGGACGCTGGATG
>Ga0207707_10000543_pt1 | contig 38393 bp, 35 predicted proteins | sample KBSC83BmetaG_FD_184336 | JGI IMG/M metagenome (GOLD analysis project Ga0207707, IMG submission 184336) | Corn rhizosphere microbial communities from Kellogg Biological Station, Michigan, USA - KBS C8-3B metaG (SPAdes) (version 2) | ecosystem: Host-associated > Plants > Roots > Rhizosphere ... | reverse complement strand
CTGCTCGGCGGCGCGTGCACGCAGCTGCCAGGCTTTCCGATCTGACCCGACTGCTGCTCGCCGGTGATGATGACGACGCGGCAGTTGTTCGCGTCCGCGACGACGACTCTGCCGTCCTCGAGCAGGTAGGCGTCGTCGGGCTCGTGCAGGTAACCGGACGCCGAGCTCGCGACGTGTGGGTGCCCGTAGGCCCACAGCGGCTTGCCCGACGGGAACCCGATCTCGACGACGGTGTCGTTGCCCTCCTGGTTCGAGATGATCCCCGTGCCGTGGTGGATGAAGAACGCGTCGTCCGGAAAGTAGAAGCCGGTCGGCGGGGCAGGCGCGTGGGCATTCGGAAAGGTCCAGAGCAGCTGCTTGTCCGCATTGACGAGGAGCAGCCGGTTGTTGCCGCGGTCCGCGATCAGCAACCGGCCCTGGAAGACCGGCGGTGGCCCGGTCGGTGTCGGAGACGTCGACGGGATAGCGCTGCGCGTCATTGCCGGTGTCGCCGATCCCGCCGCCAGGTGCGTGCGCGCCGGACTGCTGGTGCCGCACGCGACCAGGGACAACGCACAGAGCGCCACGAGCCATGCGGCAGGACGGAGGGAGCGCGGCACAGCTCGTTGGTACCAGTGCGGGTGTCAAGGAAACGCAAAGACGGTCGGCGGCCTAAAGTCGGTTGCACCGTGGCAACGCGACGTCTATCGTGCCCGCCTTCCCGTCCGTCCGACCCAGCCGCCGCGCGCGGCGGTCGAGGCCTGCCCGGAGGCGCGATGACGACCACCGACCACCCTCCTGATACCGGCGGCGAGCTGGCCCGCGAACGAAGCCGGCTCCAGCACGCCCGCACCTGCCTGGCCGCCATGCGCGACCGGGCCCGAGAGCTTCGCGCCGACGGCGGTGACCGGGTGTCGTCGGAGTACCTCGCCATGACGCTGCACCGCCGGGTGAAGAGCCTCGCCGAGGATCCCGAGACGCCGCTGTTCTTCGGCCGCCTCGACCGCGCGCCCGAACCGCCGCACCCCGAGGAGACGTTCTACGTCGGGCGACGGCACGTGCTCGACGACGTCGGCGACCCGGTCGTCATCGACTGGCGCGCGGACCTCGCCCGCGCCTTCTACCGGGCCAGCCCTCGTGAACCGATGGGGATCCGGCTGCGCCGGCGGTTCGGCTTCTCGCGCGGCGACCTGACGGCCTACGAGGACGAGCACCTGCTGGGCACCGCACACCTCGACACCAGCCGGATCCTGCTGGACGAGATCGAGCGACCGCGCGAGGGCCCCATGCGCGACATCGTCGCGACGATCCAGCCGGAGCAGGACGAGATCGTGCGCGCCGACCTCGACCGCACCGTCTGCGTGCAGGGCGCGCCCGGCACCGGCAAGACCGCCGTGGGCCTGCACCGCGCGGCGTACCTGCTCTACACGCACCGCGAACGACTCTCGCGCGCCGGTGTCCTCGTCGTCGGGCCGAACCGCGCGTTCCTGCGCTACATCGGAAACGTGCTGCCGGCCCTCGGTGAGTACGACGCACAGCACGCGACCGTCGCCGAGCTGGTCGGCCACATCCGCATCCGCGGCGACGACCCGGACGACGTCGCGCGACTGAAGGGCGACCTGCGACTCGCGGAGGTGCTGCGTCGCGCCGTCCGGGCCCAGATCTCGCGACCGGCCGAGCCGCTCGTCGTCATCGTCGGCTCGCGGCGGCTGCGCATCTCCGCCGCAGATCTGGCGGAGGCGGTGCACCGGCTGCTGGCGAGTGAGCTGCGCTACAACGCCGGGCGGCAGGCGCTGCACCGGCGCTGTGCCGACCTGGTCGCCCGCCGGCTCGAGGAGCAGGGCGACGCACCGTCGGACCGGCAGGTCGACGCCATCGCCCGCAGCAAGGCCGTGCGGGACGCCGTGGATGCCACCTGGCCTGCAGTCGAGCCCGCGCGCCTGGTCTTCCGGTTGCTGAGCGATGCCGCATTTCTCGCCGCTACCGCCGCCGACCTGCTCGATCGCGACGAGCAGCGGCTGCTGCTGTGGGCGTCGGTCCCGAGCCGACCCTCGTCCGCGCGGTGGACCCTGGCCGACGCGGTGCTGGTGGACGAGGTCCGCGACCTGATCGAGCGCACCCCGAGCGTCGGGCACGTCATCCTCGACGAAGCGCAGGATCTGTCACCCATGCAGTGCCGTGCGGTCGGTCGCCGCTGCAGCACCGGGTCCGCGACCGTGCTCGGCGACGTAGCACAGGGGACTGCTCCTGGCGCCACCAGCGACTGGACGACGACTCTCACCGCTCTCGGCAAGGCAGACGGCACCGTGCACGAGCTGACGACCGGCTACCGGGTACCCAGCGAGGTGCTCGAGTTCGCCAGCCGGCTGCTGCCCACCATCGCGCCGACCCTGCAACCGCCCACCTCACTGCGCCATCAGCGCGGCTCGCTCCTCGTACGCCGGGTCGGCGGGCTGTGGCCGGCGGTCGTCGAGGAGATTGCCACCGCGCTCGCAGGCTCCGGCTCGATCGGCCTGGTGGTGGCGGATCCCGCAGTCCGCACGGCGACGAGGACGCTCCGCCGGGCTGAGATCGACCACGCGCACGTCGACGAGGGTCTCGACGCCGCGCGCGTGACGCTGGTGCCGGCAAGCGCGGTCAAGGGGCTGGAGTTCGACACCGTCGTCGTCGCGGAACCCGCGCAGATCGCCGACGGTCCGAAGCCTCACCAGCTGCTCTACGTCGTGCTCACCCGCGCGGTCTCGCGCCTGGTCGTCGTGCACAGCGAACCGCTGCCGGCACCGCTCACCGGCGCGATCCCTGCTTGACCAGCAGATCCAGCGCCCACTCCGCCAACGGCTGGCCCGACGTCGCCGGGACCTCCTGTCCGGCGCGACGCATCGTGGCCCGCTGGCCCTCACCGATCACCGCGAGCTTGAACGCCGCCAGCGCCATGTGCCACGGCACGTCCGTCACGTCGCGCCCGGACACCGTCGCGTAACGAGCGGCGAGCTCTTGCGCAGACGGAAACCCAGGCAGGTCGGCGATCTGCTGGCTGGGGTGGATCGCTGCGCGGTCGACCGTGCCCCACCAGAGCAGTGTGTAGCCGAGATCACTCATCGGGTCGCCGAGCGTCGCCATCTCCCAGTCGAACACCGCGACGACGCGGCCCGTGTCCGCGGCATCCAACATGACGTTGCCGAGGCGGTAGTCACCGTGCACCAAGGTGGTCTCGCCCTGCACGGGCATCGCGTGCTGCAGCGATTCCGCGAGCGCGTCGATCACCGGCTCGTCGCGGTCCTTGGCCCGCTGCCACTGCTCGACCCAGCGGCGCACCTGCCGCTCGAGGTAGCCCGACCTGCGACCCAGGTCGCCCAGCCCCACGGCGTCGACGTCGGTGCCGTGAACGGCTGCAAGCACCTCGACGAAATGCGCGGCGGTTCGCGCATTCGCGTCAGGATCGACGTGGGCAAGGGCGGCGGGCTCGTGCGGCACGACGCCGTACATCCGCTGCATCACGTAGAACGGCGCACCGATCACCGACGGGTCCTCGCACATTGCGAACGCCTCCGGCACGGGCACCGGCGTCGCATGCAGTGCGCGGTAGACGCGGTACTCCCGCGACATGTCGTGCGCGGTCGGCAAGAAGTGACCCAACGGCGGACGGCGTACGACGAGATGACGGCCGCCGACCTGCACGCCCAACGTGAGGTTGGACCGTCCGCCGGAAATGACCTCGACGGCAAAGGAATCGCCGCTGACATCGAGCGCATCGAGCAGCCAGGCGCGCAGACGATCCGCGTCGACGGCGGCGAGAATCACGCGCCGAAACTACCGTCGAGAGCTTTTCACTCAGCCGCCCGGTCGTAGTCCCGCGGCGCGATCGCTCTCAAGGCGGCATCGCGGTGTTGCCAACGGTCGACGATCCGGGTGCGACGGTCAGCGGTCGCGGCCCCACCTGATGCGCTAGCGCCGCGACCCCTTGACCGACGACGTCAGCGACGCGCCGGCGGTCGTGACGAAGCAGACGACGCTGCGGTCGTCCTTCTGCTGCCAGCCGCGGGCCGACGGCAGCAGGTAGGCGAAGAACAGTGACGAGTCGGGGTAGTCGATCCCGACGTAGGACCCGTAGTGCTGCGCGCAAGCGCCGTCGGCGAACTGCTTGAGCACGCCGGCACCCGGATAGGCGTTGGGGTCCGCCGCGGTCGCGCCGCTGCTGGTCGCGCTGGCCGGCCGGTCGTAGCGCACGATCGCGTAGGCCTCCTGCGTGTGCGGCTCGTTGCACGGCACGACCTGCACGTCGGACAGCTGCTCCTTCACCGCGGTCTGGGGCAGCAGGCAGTCACCCGGCTTGAGCTTGAACACCGAGACGTCGCGGCCGGGACCGCTGCCGCCGCCGAACAACGAGCAGCCGGACACCGCAGTGGCGAGCAGCACTCCGGTGGTCACCGCGGCCGTACGCCGCCCGCCGGGCCGCCTGCTCCGGTGCTGCACACCCACAGTCGGCACTGTAGGTGCGGAAATTCGCCGTGCGGCAATTCACGGAAGGTCGCCGAAGCCGGCAGGAGCGAACACCTCCGGCACGGTGCGCCGAGCGGCACCCGAGATACTGCTGCGCAACGACGCCGGCGAGCAGGAGGCAGTGATGGTGCAGGCACGCGAGGAGCAGCTGCAGGGACATGCCGGCACACTTCACGTCAGTGTCTGGGACAACCCCGACGCCGACCGCGTGGTGCTGCTCGCGCACGGCTACGGCGAGCACATCGCCCGCTACCAGCACGTCGCCGATGCCCTGGTCGCCGGTGGGTCGGCCGTCTACGGACCCGACCACGTCGGGCACGGCCGGTCCGCCGGCGACCGCGTCGTGGTTCACGACTTCGAGCGCGTGGTCGACGACCTGCACCAGGTGGCCGAGCTGGCGCAGAGCGAGCACCCCGGCCTACCGGTCGTCCTCGTCGGCCACTCGATGGGCGGGATGATCGCCGCCCGCTACGCGCAGCGCTACGGCGACGAGCTGGCCGGCCTCGTCCTGTCCGGCCCGGCGATCGGGGAGATGGCCGTGGCCGCGCTGCTCGACTTCGACCCGATCCCGGAGATCGCGATCGACGTCGACACGCTGTCCCGCGACCCCAAGGTGGGCGCCGACTACGCCGCCGACCCGCTGGTGTGGCACGGCGCGTTCAAGCGTCCGACGGTCGAGGCGATGCTGGCGGCCAAGCAGCGGATCGACGAGGGTCCCGGCTTCGGCGACCTGCCGCTGCTCTACGTCCACGGCGGCGACGACCAGCTGGTCCCGCTCGACGCGACCCGACCGACCGTGCAGCGGCTGGCGGGGAGCGACGTCACCGAACGGATCTACGACGGCGCGCGCCACGAGGTCTTCAACGAGACCAACAAGGACGAGGTCATCGGCGAGGTCGTGGCGTTCGTCGAACGGGTCACGAGCGGCTGACCGGCGGGACTACGCCGCCGGCGTCGATGCCCGGAGGGCACACAAGCGAGGAAGAACGCCGCCGGCGTCGATGCCGGGCGGGTCACGATGTGGAAACGGCGCCGGCCCCGGAGGGAACGGCGCCGCGGCTTCGGTGCTGTCAGTCGGCCCGCGACTGCGACGGGATGCCGGCCAGCAACGCCCGCACCTCGCTCTCGCGGTAACGGCGGTGACCGCCCAGCGTGCGGATCGAGGTGAGCTTGCCGGCCTTGGCCCAACGCGTCACCGTCTTCGGGTCGACGCGGAACATGGTGGCGACCTCGGCGGGCGTGAGCAGCGGCTCTGCGTCCGGCGTACGCGCGCTCATGTTGTGTCCCTTCGACGGTTGACCGGCGACAACTCCCCGGTTACGGGCATCATGCGCCTTGCACCGTGATGTCCGAAATGGCCCGTCCGGGCCATCTTTCGACCATCGGCGTACTAGCCCTAAAGGGCTAACGGTGCCTTAGTTAGCCGACTCGAGCGTGGCGACGCGCCGCCACCGGCCGGCCACCTCCTGGTACAGCTGTTGAGCGGTCAGCACGTCGCCGCGTGCCAACGCCGCGAGCGCGCCCGCGAGCGCCTCGGCCGAGTCGTCGCCGGTGAGGTCGTCGTCGTCGATCAGGTGGACGATGCCGCCGTAGTCGAGCTCGACCAGGGCGTGCGGATGGAACTCCTCGAGCCACCGGCCGAGGTCCTCGACGCCCGTGACCGCCGGGCCGTCCTCGAACGTGCGGCGCAGCACGTGCAGCGCCCGCGCGACCCGCTGGCGCGCCCGCGACATCGCGGTCAGGAAGACGACCTGACGCTCCGGTCCCTCTGCCTGCGGCGTCCCGCTGCTGCGCCGGTCCGCGAGCACGAGGTGGCGCTCGCTCTGCTCGAAGAGCAGGAACCACGGGATCGGCACCTGCCAGGTGCTGGTGATGATCGCGGGGCGTACGTCGGGGTGGCGGGTCTGCCAGCGGGCGTAGGCCGCCTCCGCCGCCTCCGCCACCGGGCGCGGGATGAACGCGTCGGCCAGCGCGTCGGGCAGCCCACGCCGGAAGTCGAGCAGCGCCGACCAGCAGCGCAGCCGAGTGCGCCAGGGGCACACGTAGGTGAGGCCGTCCTGCTGGCGGACGAAGGCCTGCTCGCTCTCCTCCGCCGGCGCCGGCCGCGGCGGCACCGACAGCAGCGCGGTCATCGCGGCGGCATGCTCGGCGGCGACGCCCTCCCGGCGGTCGAGGGCACGACCCGAGGCGGCGTAGTCCGCCCACCGGCGCCGCTCGTCCTCCGGGAAGGCGGCCAGCGGCTCGTAGACGCGCAGGTGCGCGGCGTACGAGATCATGTCTGCATCGTGCCACGCGGGTACCGTCACCGGCGTGAGCGTCTTCGCCCGCACCTCCGGCCACGAGCAGGTCGTCTACTGCGAAGACGCGGGCAGCGGGCTGCGGGCCATCATCGCGATCTACTCGACGCGGCTGGGTCCGGCGCTCGGCGGCACCCGCTTCTACCCCTACGGGTCCGAGGACGATGCGCTCGCCGACGTGCTCAACCTGTCGAAGGCGATGGCCTACAAGGCGGCCTGCGCCGGCCTCGACCTCGGTGGCGGCAAGGCCGTGATCATCGGTGACCCGGCCACCGACAAGACCGAGCAGCTGCTGCGCGCCTACGGCCGGTTCGTGCAGTCGCTCGGCGGCCGCTACTACACGGCCTGCGACGTCGGCACCTACGTCGACGACATGGACGTGGTGGCCCGCGAGTGCGACTTCGTCACGGGCCGCTCGCCGGCGCACGGCGGGGCCGGCGACTCCTCGATCCTCACGGCCTACGGCGTCTTCCAGGGCATGCGCGCCGCCGCCGAGCGGGTGTGGGGCACGCCGACGCTGCGCGGCCGGCGGGTCGGCATCGAGGGGGTCGGCAAGGTGGGCAGCCACCTGGTCGGCCACCTGCGCGACGACGGTGCCTCCGTCGTGGTCGCCGACGTGTCGCAGGCGGCGGTCGACGCCGTACGCCGCAGTCATCCCCAGGTCGACGTCGTGGCCCCTGGCGAGCTGCCCGGCGCGGAGATCGACGTCTACGCCCCGTGCGCCCTCGGCGGCGCCCTGGACGACGACACGGTCCCGGCCCTGCGGGCGAAGATCGTGTGCGGCGCGGCCAACAACCAGCTCGCGCATGCCGGCGTGGAGAAGCTGCTCGCGGGGCGGGGGATCCTCTACGCCCCCGACTACGTGGTCAACGCGGGCGGGCTGATCCAGGTCGCCGACGAGATCGAGGGCTACTCGGAACCCCGGGCTCGCGCGAAGGCCGGCGAGATCTTCGCCACCACCAGCCGGGTGTTCGCCCTCGCCGACGCCGACGGCATCCCGCCCGCGCTCGCCGCCGACCGGCTCGCCGAACGGCGCATGGAGCAGGTCGGCCGGCTCGGGCAGATCCGCACGCCCAGGCGGCGACGCCGCTGAGCGTCTCCGCCCGACGGTCCGGCACCCGGCCGGCGGCGCGGGCCGGGACTGGTCCCGCGGCGGCGCGGAAGCCTGTACCCTGTGCGAGCCGGCCGGCGTGCGGCGCGTCGGCTTACTTACGCTAACCGGGGCCGCGCGCCCCGTCTCCGTTCGAGGGGGTCGAGCCATGGGGCGCGGCCGGGCCAAGGCGAAGCAGACCAAGGTCGCTCGCAAGCTGAAGTACAGCTCCGGCGGCACCGACCTCGAGCGGCTGCAGGCCGAGCTGGCGGGCAGCCCGCCCTCCGTCGACGAGGCCGAGCCGGAGGCGGACGCCGACGACGACTTCGACGACCCCTACGCCGACCTGTACGACGACGACTACGACGAGGGCGACGCAGCCCGCTAGGACGCTTGCGCACCCTCGAGGCGCGCGCTCGCCGGTCCGTCGACGGCACGCAGCTCTCCGGCCACCCAGGCGGGCACCCCGCGCCGCTGCAACTGCTCGACCGCCCGGTCGGCGTCGGCTCGCGCGACCAGCGCGAGCATCCCGACACCCTGGTTGAACGTGCGCTCCATCTCCTCGGCGGCCACACCGCCGTGCTCCGCGATCAGCCGGAAGATCGCCGGTACCTCCCACGTCGACCGGTCGACGACCGCCTCGACCCCGTCGGGGAGCACGCGCGCCAGGTTGGCGGCGAGCCCGCCGCCGGTGACGTGTGCGAACCCGTGCACCTCCGCCGCGTCGAGCAGCGCGAGGCAGTCGAGCGCGTAGATGCGGGTGGGGGTGAGCAGCGCGTCGCCGAGCCGCTGGCCGTCCAGCGCGACGACCGGGCCGTCGAGCGGCAGCCGGGCCAGGTCGAGCAGCACGTGGCGGGCCAGGGAGTAGCCGTTGGAGTGCAACCCGGACGACGCCATCGCGATGACCGCGTCACCGGCACGGACCCGCTCGGGCCCGAGGATGCGGTCGGCCTCGACGACGCCCACGCCCGCACCCGCGACGTCGTAGTCGTCGTCGCCCATCAGCCCAGGGTGCTCGGCCGTCTCGCCGCCGATCAGCGCGCAACCGGCCTGCCGGCAGCCCTCGGCGACGCCGGAGACGATCGCGGCGATCCGCTCGGGCACGACCTTGCCGCACGCGATGTAGTCGGTGAGGAACAACGGCTCGGCGCCGCAGACGACGAGATCGTCGACGACCATGCCGACGAGGTCGATGCCGATGGTGTCGTGCCGGTCGAGGGCCCGGGCAATCGCGATCTTGGTGCCGACGCCGTCGGTCGACGTCGCGAGCACCGGCTGCCTCCAGCGCTGCAGGTCGAGCCGGAACAGCCCGGCGAAACCGCCGAGGCCGCCGAGCACCTCCGGGCGTCCGGCCCGCGCGACCGACTCCTTCATCAGCGCGACCGCGCGGTCGCCCGCCTCGATGTCGACGCCGGCCGCGGCGTAGGTCGCGCCGTCGCCGGTCACGGGCGGGTCAGCGCGTCGGGAGCGCCGCCGCCGGGTGCCAGGGTCTCGAACTGGTCGGGACTCGGGTCGAGGCTGCCGCGGCTCGCGGCCACGCCGCGCTCGAGGCTCTCGAGACCCTCGAGCAGGTGCTTGCCGATGCGCTCGGGTGCGGGCAGCTCGATCGGGTAGTGCCCGTCGAAGCAGGCCCGGCACAGGCTCTCTGCCGGCAACGTCGTCGCCTCGGTCAGGCCGCCGAGGGAGATGTAGCCGAGCGAGTCGGCGCCGATCGACGCGCAGATCTCGTCGACGCTGAGGGCTCCCGCGATGAGCTCCGCGCGGCTGGCGAAGTCGATGCCGTAGAAGCACGGCCACGAGACGGGCGGGCTGGAGATCCGCACGTGCACCTCGCGCGCCCCCGCCTCGCGCAGCATCCGCACCAGCGCCCGCTGGGTGTTGCCGCGCACGATCGAGTCGTCGACGACAACCAGCCGCTGCCCCTCGATGACATCGCGCAACGGGTTGAGCTTGAGCCGGATGCCGAGCTGGCGGATGGTCTGCGACGGCTGGATGAACGTGCGCCCCACGTAGGCGTTCTTCACCAGCCCGACGGCGTAGGGGATGCCGCTCGCCTGCGCGTAGCCGACCGCGGCCGGCGTGCCCGACTCGGGCACCGGGATGACGATGTCGGCCTCAGCGGGCCACTCCTGCGCCAGGCGGCGGCCCACCTCGACGCGGGTCGCGTGAACGCTGCGGCCGGCGATCGCGGTGTCGGGCCGGGCGAGGTAGACGTACTCGAAGATGCACGACTTGGGCGTCGGCTGCGCCCACCGCGACGAGCGCAGCCCGGCCTCGTCGACGACGAGCAGCTCGCCCGGCTCCACCTCGCGGACGAACGACGCACCGACGATGTCGAGCGCCGCCGTCTCGCTCGCGACGACCCAGCCGCGCTCCAGCCGGCCGAGCACGAGGGGCCGCACGCCGTGCCGGTCGCGAGCCGCGTAGAGCGTCGTCTCGTCCATGAACACCAGCGAGAACGCGCCTGCCAGGGTCGGCAGCACCTCGAGCGCCGCCGCCTCCAGCGAGAGGTCGGGGTACGACGACAGCAGCGCCGTCACCAGGTCGGAGTCGTTCGTCGCGCCGATCGCCCCGCGGTCGTCACCGCGTTCGCGGACCCGCTCGGCGAGCTCGGCGGTGTTGGTGAGGTTGCCGTTGTGGCCGAGCGCGATGCCACCGGCGCGGCCCGGCCGGTAGGACGGCTGGGCGTTCTCCCAGGTGCACGAGCCGGTGGTCGAGTAGCGGCAGTGGCCGATCGCCAGGTGACCGGTCAGCGTGTTGAGGGTCGGCTCGTCGAAGACCTGCGCGACCAGGCCGAGCTCCTTGTAGACGACGACGTGCACGCCGTCGCTGACCGCCATGCCCGCGGCCTCCTGGCCGCGGTGCTGCAGGGCGTAGAGCCCGTAGTAGGTGAGCTTCGCGACGTCCTCGCCGGGCGCCCAGACACCGAACACGCCGCACGCGTCACGCGGCGGCTGCTCGTCGGCAGGCGCGCCGAGCAACGAATCCGTAGCGGTCTGATGCTCGCCGGGGACGTCCGGCACGGGCGGGCTCCTGCTGCAGGTGGTCGGGGGAAGCCGGCGCGACCAGTGTATCGACCGCCGACGCGTGCGGTGGTCGATGCGCCAGGTATCGGCATCAGGGCGCGAAGGGGGGTGCAACCTCCGTAGCGGAACGTCCCATTTGTGGCGTAGAACTCTGGCTTGTCCTGTCGCAACTCCAGGAGGTCTCATGCGACGTCTCATCGTGGGCAGTGCCGCTGCCGCCCTCATCGCCGGAGGCGCCGGGTTCGCCTTCGCCGCTCCCGGGCCGGGCCACGGCCACAACACGTTCGGCCTGTGCACGGCCTACTCGGCGGGCTCGGCCACCGGGCAGGCGCACAAGCAGAGCGCCCCCCCGTTCGCCGCGCTCACGGCGGCTGCGCAAGCGGCCAACCAGACCGTCGCGCAGTACTGCGCCGCCAACGGCACGCAGCCGAGCGGCAAGTAACCACGAGCAGAGGGCCCGGGTGCTCGCACCCGGGCCTTTCGCTTGCCGGCCTACTGCAGGTAGGCCTCGACCTCGCGCACCGGACGTTCGTGGGCCGACTCGGGGTCCTGCCCCCACTCGCGGCGAGCGCGACGTTGGCGCAGCAGGTCCCAGCACAGGTCGAGCCGCTCCTCGAGGTCCTGCAGGCGCAGCAGCTCGTCGTCGCTGAGCGGGCTGCCTTCCGCGTAGCGGCTGCGCAGCTGGTGCTCCTCGCCGACGAGCAACCTGATCCGCTGCAGGATGTCCTTGTCCTCCATCGCACGGCCTCCGGGCCACCCGTCCCTGCCTGACCTCCTGCACGGAGTGTGCCTTGCGTGCGGCACGGGTGAAAAGTGCCGTCAGACCAGGGGCAGGTAGGTCGAAAGGTCCGCCCGGGTGCCGCTCGCCCGCACCCGGCCGTCAGCAACGGCGTCGGCCCAGCCGAGCCGCCCGCCGGCGAGCGCGAGCCAGGTGACGGGGTCCGTCTCGACGGTGTTGGGCGGGGTCCCCCGGGTGTGCCGAGGGCCTTCGACCACCTGCACCGCGGAGTAGGGCGGGATCCGCACCTCCACGCTGCGCCCCGGTGCCCGATCCGACAGCACGTGCAGCAGATGGCGGACCGCCGCCCCCGCGGCCACGCGATCGAGCGCCGGCCCCCGGCCCTCGGCGCCGGCGGCGTCCAGCTCCGCCAGGCAGGCCCGCACCGCGGCCGCGCCGTCCGGCTCCCCGGCCGTCATGGCGACGGCACGGCCGGTCGGGTTACCGGGCCCACCGGATCAGTCGAAGAGTGCCGGCAGGGTGGCCTCGTGCGCGGCCCGCAACTCGTCCAGCGGCAGCTCGAGGACTCCGTCGACGACCAGGGCGTCGCCGCCGACCTCGCCCAGCCGGGCGCACGGGTAGCCGAGGTCGACCAGGCGCTGCTCGTCGTCGGGGGCGACGGTCACGAGCGCCCGCGCCGTCGACTCCGAGAACAGCGCCACGAACGGGTCGCCGTGGAGAGCGACCCGGGCACCGAGACCGCCGCGCAGGCAGCACTCGACGAGGGTCTGCGCCAGCCCGCCTTCGGACAAGTCGTGCGCCGAACGCAGCACGTCCGAGCGGAGCACCTCACCGAGCCGTCGCTCGGCCGCGAGGTCGACCGCCGGCGGCCGGCCGCCCAGGTGGTCGTGGGCGACCCGGGCCCACTCGGAGCCGTCGAGCTCCTCGCGGGTCTCGCCGAGCAGATAGACCACGTCGCCCGCTGCGACGAAGCCCATCGGCGTACGCCGGCGGACGTCGTCGATCACGCCGAGCACGCCGACGACCGGTGTCGGGTGGATCGCGGTGGTGCCGGTCTGGTTGTAGAAGCTGACGTTGCCGCCGGTGACCGGCAGGCCGAGCGCGCGGCACCCGTCGGCCAGCCCGCGGGTGGCCTCGGCGAACTGCCACATGACCGCGGGATCCTCGGGGCTGCCGAAGTTGAGGCAGTTCGTGACCGCGAGCGGCCGGGCACCGGCGGCCGCGACGTTGCGGCAGGCCTCGGCGAGGGCGAGCTGCGCGCCCGCGTAGGGGTCGAGGCGGGCGAAGCGGCCGTTGCCGTCGAGCGCCAGCGCGATGCCGAGACCGGTCTCCTCGTCGAGCCGCACGACCCCTGCGTCGTCGGGCATCGCGAGCACGGTGTTGCCGAGGACGTAACGGTCGTACTGCTCGGTGACCCAGCGGCGCGAGCAGAGGTTGGGGGAGGCGACCAGCCGCAGCACCTCGGCGCGCAGGTCGTCGGGGCGGGGCAGCGACGACGCCGAGTCGGCCTGCAGCGCGTCGAGGTCGGCGGGGCGAGCGAGCGGGCGGGTGTAGACGGGGCCGTCGTCGGCGAGCGATGCGGGCGGCACGTCGGCCACCGTCTCGCCGTGCCAGGTGATGACGAGCCGGCCGGTGTCGGTGACCTCTCCGATGACCGTGGCGAGCACGCCCCAGCGGTCGCAGAGCGCGAGCACTTCGCCGGTGTCCTCGGGCGTGACGATCGCGAGCATCCGCTCCTGCGACTCGCTGGTCAGGATCTCCAGCGGCGACATCGACGCCTCGCGCAGCGGCACGCGTTCGAGCCACACGTGCATTCCTGATGCGCCATGCGACGCGGTCTCGCTGGTGGCGCAGGTCAGGCCGGCGCCACCCAGGTCCTGGATGCCGGTGACCAGCCCGCGCTCGTACAGCTCGAGGCAGCACTCGATGAGCACCTTCTCGGTGAACGGGTCGCCGACCTGCACGCTGGGCCGCTTCGCCGGGCCGTCCGCGTCGAACGTCGCGGACGCCAGCACCGAGACCCCGCCGATTCCGTCGCGTCCGGTCTTGGCACCGAGGAGGACCACCCGGTTGCCGGCCCCGGTGGCCCGGGCCAGCTGGATGCGGTCGGCGCGCATGACGCCGACGCACAGCGCGTTGACGAGCGGGTTGCCGGCGTAGGACGGGTCGAAGCCGACCTCACCGCCGACGTTGGGAAGTCCCAGGCAGTTGCCGTAACCGCCGACACCGGCGACGACGCCGCGCACCAGCCGCCGGGTGTCCGCGGCATCGGCGGCGCCGAACCGCAGCGAGTCCATGACGGCTATCGGCCGGGCCCCCATCGTGAGGATGTCGCGCACGATCCCACCGACGCCGGTCGCCGCGCCCTGGTAGGGCTCGACGAAGCTCGGGTGGTTGTGGCTCTCGACCTTGAAGGTCACCGCGAGGCCCTGACCGACGTCGACGACACCGGCGTTCTCCCCCATGCCGACGAGCAGCACGTCGGGCACCGCCGTGGACGCGAACTGGCGCAGGTGCACCTTGCTCGACTTGTAGGAGCAGTGCTCGCTCCACATCACGGCGTACATCGCCAGCTCGGTGTCGCTGGGGCGCCGGCCGAGGATGTCGCAGATGCGGGCGTACTCGTCGCCCTCGAGACCCAGCTCGGCGAAGGGCTGGGCGGTCAGCACCTCGTCGGTCACGCGCCGACCAGCACCTTGAGGACGGAGGTGAACATCGTCAGGCCGTCGGCGCTCGGACCGGTCAAGGGGTCGATCGCGTGCTCGGGGTGCGGCATGAGCCCGACGACGTTGCCGGCCTCGTTGCACACCCCGGCGATGTCGCGGCGGGACCCGTTGGGGTTGCAGCGGTCGTAGCGGAACACCACCCGGCCGGAGCGCTCCAGCTCGTCGAGGGTCGCCTCGTCGGCGACGTACTGCCCCTCGCCGTTCTTCGTGGGCACGACGATCCGCGCGCCGGTCTCGTAGCCACTGGTCCACACCGTCGAGGTGTTGTCGACCCGCAGCGTGAGGTCGCGGCAGGTGAAGTGCAGGCCCGCGTTGCGCACCAGCGCACCGGGCAGCAGGTGCGACTCGCAGAGGATCTGGAAGCCGTTGCAGATGCCGAGCACCGGCAGGCCGCTGCCGGCCGCCGCGACGATCTCGGTCATCACCGGGGAGAACCGCGCGATCGCCCCGCAGCGCAGGTAGTCGCCGTAGGAGAAGCCTCCGGGCAGCACGACGGCGTCGACCCCGCGCAGATCGTGATCGCCGTGCCAGAGCGGCACGGTCTCGGCGCCGGCGGCCACGACGGCACGCCCGGCATCGCGGTCGTCGAGGGAGCCGGGAAAAGTGACCACACCGATGCGGGCGGGCATGTGCCCAGGGTAGCCCGAGGATCGGGCCGGGCCGGTCAGCCGGACGGAGAGTCTCCGCCCATGCTTCGGGAGCTCGCGCTCAGCTGCTTGACGGGGGCGTCGTCGGACCACTCCAGCCGCTTCTCGAAGCGGACCACGGTGCCGCGCTCGGGCTTGCTCTCGAAGCGGATGTTGTCGACCAGGGCCCGCATGAGCTGGATGCCGCGACCCCGCTCGGCGGTGGGCTCCGCGTCGACGCGGCCGAGCGACTCCCCGTCGAAGCCGTGCCCCCGATCGATCACCTCGATCACGCACACCTGCTCGTCGAAACAGCAGACCACTTCGTACTGGTCACCCTCGACGGTGTGGTTGAGCACGTTCGTGCAGGCCTCGCTGATGGCCACCTCGATGTCGGCGCAGCACCCCTCGTCGACGCCCAGGACGGCCATCGAGCCGCCCAGCGTCTTGCGGACGACCGGGATGCTCAGCGAGTCCTGGGGCAGCGCAAGCGTCAACTTCAGCTCCACGCTGCCTCCCGAACGCGTCTGCACCGGCCGGGACATACCCGGGCAAGCCAGATCTGATGCCCGTATCAGCGCAGGATGCGCACCTCGTAGTCCTCGATCACCGGGTTCGCCAGCAGCGTGTCCGCCATCCGGCGTACCTGCTCGAGCACGTCGGCGTCGGGCGCGTCGTCCACGTCGAGCTCGAAGCGTTTCCCTTGCCGCACTGCCTGCACCCCGTCGAACCCCAGCGTCGGCAGCGCCCGGGCGATGGCCTGGCCCTGCGGGTCGAGGATCTCCGGTTTGAGCATGACGTCGACGACGACGCGGGGCATAGGACCTTCCTCACTCGTGGGGCGGGAACGGCGCGACGGCCGGGCTAGGCCGACCGCAGGTAGTCGTCGAAGGACGCACCGGTGAGCCGCTCGTAGGCCTCGACGTAGCGGCTGCGGGTCGCGTCGACGACCTCGTCCGGCAGCGCCGGCGGGGGGCCGGACCCGGCGGGGTCCCACTGCGCCCGCAACCAGTCGCGGACGTACTGCTTGTCGTACGACGGTTGCGCGCCTCCGGGCCGCCACCCGTCGGCGGGCCAGAAGCGCGACGAGTCCGGGGTCAGCACCTCGTCGCCGAGGGTCAACGTGCCGGCCCCGTCCCGCCCCACCTCGACCTTTGTGTCGGCGAGCAGGATCCCGACCTTCTCGGCCAGCTCTGCCCCGCGCCGGTAGACCGCGAGCGTCAGCTCCTGCAGCTCGGCCGCCGTCTCCGCCCCGACCCGAGCCACCACGCCGTCGCGGTCGAGCGCCTCGTCGTGCTGACCGAGGGCTGCCTTGGTCGTCGGCGTGAAGATCGGCTCGGGCAGCCGGTCGCCGTCGCGCAGCCCGGCCGGCAACGGGATGCCGCACACCGTTGCGCTGCGTTGGTACTCCGCCCACCCGGTGCCGGCCAGGTACCCCCGGGCGACGCACTCGATCGGGACCATGTCGAGCCGGCGGACGAGCATCGACCGGCCGCGCAGCACCTCGGCGTAGGGCGCGAGCTCGGGCGGGTAGTCGGCGACCCGCGCGGTCACGAGGTGGTTGGGAATCACGTCGGCAAGCTCGGTGAACCACCACAGCGTCAGTCCGGTCAGCACCGCGCCCTTGTCGGGGATCTCGCTCGCCAACACGTGGTCGAAGGCCGAGATGCGGTCGGTCGCAACCATCAGCAGCTGGTCGGCGCCGACGGTGAAGAGCTCGCGAACCTTGCCCGAGTGCACGTGGTGCGCGCCGAGACCTGCCAGCGCACCTTCGGTCAGCGGCGGGGTCACCCGTACCTCCTCGCGAGCAGGAGCGGCCTCATCGCAGGTCCGCCAGCCGGTCGAAGACCGGCGCGAGCCGCTCGAGGTAGCGGTCCGGCCGGCAGACGGCGTCGAGACGGTCCTCGTCGAGCGGGGTGCCGCGCTCGGCCGCCTGCTTGCGCAAGGTGTCGCGGAAGGGCGTGCCGTCGCGCCAGGTCTCCATCGCCGCGGCCTGCACGAGCGCGTAGGAGTCCTCGCGAGACATGCCCGCGTCGACGAGCTCGAGCAGGACCGCGGAGGTGTAGATGAGACCGCCCGTCGCCTCGAGGTTGGCCTGCATGCGCTGGGCGTCGACGGTGAGGCCGCCGACCAGCCGGGCGGTGAGGTGCAGCAGGTAGTCGGTGGCGATCGCGGCGTCCGGCAGTGCGATGCGTTCGACGGAGGAGTGCGAGATGTCGCGCTCGTGCCACAGCGGGATGCCCTCGGTCACCGGGCTGACGTAGCCGCGCACGACCCGGGCCAGCCCGCAGATGCGCTCGCACAGGATCGGGTTGCGCTTGTGCGGCATCGCCGAGGACCCCTTCTGCCCACGGCCGAACGGCTCCTCCAGCTCGCGCACCTCCGTGCGCTGCCCGTGCCGCACCTCCAGCGCGATCGCCTCGCAGACGGTGGCGACGATCGCGAGCGCGCCGACCCACTCCGCGATCCCGTCGCGCAGCACGACCTGCGTCGCGACCGGGGCCGCCGCCAGCCCCAGGGCGGCCGCGACCTCCTGCTCGACCGACGGATCGATGTTGGAGTAGGTGCCCACCGCGCCGGAGATCTTGCAGACCGCGACCGCCTCGCGGGCCCGCAGCAACCGGTCGCGCGAGCGCGCCATCCCGAACGCGAAGTCGGCAACCCGGTGGCCCCAGGTGTCGGGCTCGGCGTGCACGCCGTGGGTGCGGCCGACCCGCACCGTCGCACGGTGCGCCAGGCCGTGGTCGCGCAACGCTGCCACGAGCTCGGTGGTGCGGCCGACGAGCAGGTCGGTCGCCTCGGTGAGCTGCACGCCGAGCGCCGAGTCGAGCAGGTCCGACGACGTCATGCCGTAGTGGACGTAGGCAGCCGCGTCGCGCGGGTCGGTGTTGTCGGCCCAGGCGGACAGGAACGCGATGACGTCGTGCTGGGTCACCGCCTCGACCGCGGCGACCGCCTCGGGGGTGGGCGGCGGGGCGGCCCGCACCGGCGCGACCGCGTCGGCGGGCACGACGCCCGCCCGGGCGTGCGCCTCGAGCACCAGCGTCTCGACCCGGCACCACAGCTCGTACTTGTGCGCGTCGCTCCAGACGCGGCCCATCTCGGGCAGGGTGTAGCGCTCGATCACCTGTGCACCTAAATCACCGCGGACTGCTCGAAGGTTTCCTTGAACCGCGCCAGCTCGGCCCGCAGCTTCGGGTCGGCCACCGCGAGGATCTGCACGGCGAGCACCGCCGCGTTGGTGGTGTGGTCTAGGCCGACGGTCGCGACCGGCACCCCAGCCGACAGCTGGGTCATGCACATGAGCGCGTCGAGGCCCAGGAGACCGCCGCCCTTGAGCGGCACGCCGATGACCGGGATGGTCACGTGCGAGGCGACGATGCCGGCGAGGGAGGCGTTGACCCCACCGCCGGCGACGACGACCTCGACGCCTCGGGGCTCGAGCGCGGCGCACCAGTCGGCCAGTGCCCGCGGGGAGCGGTGCGGGGAGAGCACTGTCTCGTCGTACGCCACGCCGAAACGGGAGAGCATGGCCCCGACCCGCGACATCGTCTCGTGCTCGGTCATCGAGCCGTAGATGACGGCGACGCGGGAGACGTCTGACGGCACGGAGGACGCTCCTCTCACGAACGGGCGGGTACGGCGACCTCGCCGGCCACGGCTTTGGCGGCGATGTCGGACCGATGCTGCGCGCCGGGCATCGAGATGCGCTCCACCGCGGCGTAGGCGGAGTCTCTCGCAGCAGGCAGGCTGTCGCCTACCGCCGTCACCGAGAGCACCCGACCGCCGGCGCCGACCAGGTCGCCCTCGACCACAGCCGTCCCCGCGTGCAGGACCTGCACCCCGTCGATGTCCGCCGCGCCGGCGAGCCCGTGCAGCGGGTCACCGGTGCGGGGGTTCGCCGGATAGCCCGCGGCGGCGATGACGACCGTCACCGCCGCGCCCGCCCGCCAGCGCAGGGGCGCGTGTGCAGCGAGCCGCCCGGTCGCTGCTGCGTGCAGCAGCTCACCGAGCGGGTCCTGCAGCAGGGGGAGCACGACCTGAGTCTCCGGGTCGCCGAAACGTGCGTTGAACTCCACGACCGCCGGCCCGCGTGCGGTCAGTGCGAGCCCGGCGTAGAGCAGGCCGACGAACGGCGAGCCGCGCCGCGCCAGCTCGTCGACGGTCGGCTGCAGGATGCGCGAGGTCACCTCGTCGACGAAATCGTCAGGAAGCCACGGCAGTGGCGCATAGGCACCCATGCCGCCGGTGTTGGGGCCCTCGTCGCCGTCGGCGAGCCGCTTGAAGTCCTGTGCCGGCAGCAGCGGCAGGACCGTGCGGCCGTCGCTGATCGCGAACAGCGACACCTCCGGGCCGTCGAGGTAGTCCTCGATGACGACCTGGTCGCCGTCGCGCACCAGGTTGACCGTGACGGCCCGGCGCGCCACGTCGAGGTCGTCGGTGACGGTGACGCCCTTGCCGCCGGCGAGGCCGTCGTACTTCACGACGTAGGGCGGGGCGACGGCGCTCAGGTGCTCGTGGGCCAGCGCGAGGTCGCGGTAGGGAAAGACGTGGGCATGCGCCGTCGGTACGCCGACCGCGGTCATGACGTCCTTGGCCCAGGCCTTCGACCCCTCGATGCGGGCGGCGGCCGCCGACGGCCCGAAGCAGGCGATGTCCTGCGCGCGCACGGCGTCGGCGGCGCCGGCGACCAGCGGAGCCTCGGGCCCGATGACGACGAGGTCGGCGCCGACCTCCTTGGCCAGGGTCGCGACGGCCTGGGGGTCGGTGAGGTCGAGCGGCCGGCGGGCGGCGACCTGCGCGGTGCCCGGGTTGCCGGGCGCGCAGACCAGCGCCTCAACCGCGGGATCGGCGGCGAGGGCCAGGCACAGCGCGTGCTCGCGCGCGCCGCCGCCGGCGACGAGCACCCTCACGCCGCGAGCCTCGCGCTGCCGCCGCGGCTCACAGCAGGTCCCGCAGCACCAGCGTCTGCTCGCGGCCGGGGCCCACTCCGATCGCCGCGATCGGAGCGCCGCTCATCTCCTCGAGCGCCTTCACGTAGGCCCGGGCGTTCTTGGGCAGGTCGTCGATCTCGCGGGCGGCCGACAGGTCTTCGTCCCAGCCGGGGAACGTCTCGTAGACCGGGGTGGCGTGGTGGAAGTCGGTCTGCGACGTCGGCATCTCGTCGACGACGGTGCCGTCGGGGAGCCGGTAGGCCACGCACACCGGGATCTCGGGAAAACCGGTCAGCACGTCGAGCTTGGTGAGGAAGAAGTCGGTGAGCCCGTTGACGCGGGCGGCGTAGCGGGCGATCACCGCGTCGTACCAGCCGCAGCGCCGCGACCGGCCGGTCGTCACGCCGAACTCCCCACCGACGCTCCGCAGCCGCTCGCCGTCGTCGTCGAGCAGCTCGGTCGGGAACGGCCCCGAGCCGACCCGGGTCGTGTAGGCCTTGAGGATGCCGACGACCCGGGTGATCTTCGTCGGGCCGATGCCGGACCCCGAGCACGCGCCGCCGGCCGTCGGGTTGGACGAGGTGACGAACGGATAGCTGCCGTGGTCGACGTCGAGGAGCGTCCCCTGCGAACCCTCGAGCAGGACCACCCGGCCCTCGTCGAGGGCTCGGTTGAGCAGCAGCCCGGTGTCGGTCACGTGCCGGGCGAGCCGCTCGCCGTAGCCGACGTACTCCTCCAGCACCGCCCCCACGTCGATGGCACGGCGGTTGTAGACCTTGCTGAGCAGCTGGTTCTTCTCGCGCAGCACGAGTTCGAGCTTCTGGCGCAGGATCCCGGGGTCGAACAGGTCCTGCAGGCGCACGCCCATGCGGCCGACCTTGTCGCCGTACGCCGGTCCGATGCCCCGCCCGGTGGTGCCGATCTTCGCGGCGCCCAAGTAGCGCTCGGTGACCCGGTCGAGGGCGCGGTGGTGCGGCATGATCAGGTGCGCGTCGGCCGAGATCCGCAGCCGCTCGCAGGAGACGCCGCGCTCCTCCAGACCTTGCATCTCCTCGATCAGCACGCCCGGGTCTACGACGACACCGTTGCCGATGACCGGCGTGACCTCGGGCGCGAGCACGCCCGAGGGGATGAGGTGCAGCGCGAAGGAGATGCCGTCGGGCGTCACGACGGTGTGGCCGGCGTTGTTGCCACCCTGGTAGCGGACGACGTACTCCACCTTCGGGCGGGCGGCCTCCGCGCCGCTGCGCTTGACCCCGACACCGAGCAGGTCGGTGGCCTTGCCCTTGCCCTCGTCGCCCCACTGGGCGCCGACGAGCACGACTGCGGGCATGTGTGATCTCCGGAGTGAACGACGAAGGCCTGTCACCGCGGCAAGCGGACAGGCCTCTTGCGAAGGAAGATTACCCGAGCGGGCGCCGGATCGGCCAACGTCACCACGCGTAGGGTGCGGTCATGCCGCGTTTGCCCGGTCCCGCCGACGTCCTCCGGCTGCTGCAGGCGCAGACCGAAGCACTGGCTGCGCTGCCCGGCACGCTCGTCGCCCTCAACCGCTCGATCCGCGCTCTCTCGCGCGCGGTGGAGCACGCCGGGGAAACCATCGAGACCGTGCACCGGGTGGCCAACCGCGCCGACGAGCTGCTCACCGAGCTCGACGAGCCGCTGCGCGAGATGGGGCCGGCGCTGCGGCGGGCCGCCGCGCTGCTCAACGACCCGGCGGTCGAGAAGCTGCCGGACACCATCGACCGCCTCAACGACATCGCGCCGATCATCAAGGGCCTGACCGACACCCAGCAGAAGGTGGCGACCATCGCGGCCTCGACCGAGCGGATCATGGCGTTCGCGGACGACACCACGATGCGGCTGCAGTCCCTTCCGGGTGCGTCGCTGCTGCGCCGCCCGCGCCGCGACCTGCCGCCCGAGCCCTAGGCGGGCAGCTCGTCGCCGCCGGTCGACTCGCGCAGGAAGTCGCGGCAGCGGGCGGCTTCGTCGCCCTCGCCGATCGCCGCAGCAGCCCGGCCGAGCGTGGCCAACGCGCGCAGGAAACCCCGGTTGGGTTCGTGCTCCCACGGCACCGGACCGTGGCCCTTCCACCCGGCGCGACGCAGCTGGTCGAGGCCTCGGTGGTAGCCGGTGCGGGCGTAGGCGTAGCTCTCGACGTGAGCGCCGCGGTCGTAGGCCGCTTCCGCGAGCGTCGCCCACGCGGCACAGTGCGCCGGCCAGCGGGCGGCCACCTGCGCCGGATCGTCACCCCGAGCGAGCGCCTCCCGCGGCTCCGGCTGGTCCGGCAGAAGGGTCGGCGGCGGCCCGCTCAGCAGGTTCGCGTGCGTCACGTCAACCGCTGGCCCGCGGAGCGCAGATCCTCGCACGCTTGCACGACGCGCGCGGCCATCGACGTCTCGGCCGCCTTGCCGTAGGAGCGCGGGTCGTAGGTCTTCTTGTCGCCGACCTCTCCGTCGACCTTCAGCACGCCGTCGTAGTGCGTGAACATGTGCGCGGCGATCGGCCGGGTGAAGGCGTACTGCGTGTCGGTATCGACGTTCATCTTCACGACGCCGTAGTCGAGCGTCTCGCGGATCTCCTCGAGCAACGAGCCGGACCCACCGTGGAAGACCAGGTCGAACGGCCGCTCACGACCGACCTCGGCGCCGACCGCGTCCTGGATCTGCTTGAGGATGGCAGGGCGCAGCTTGACGTTGCCCGGCTTGTAGACGCCGTGCACGTTGCCGAAGGTCGCGGCCAGCATGTAGCGCCCACGCTCGCCGGTGCCCAGCGTCTGCGCCGTACGCAGCGCGTCCTCCGGCGTCGTGTAGAGCTTCTCGTTGATCTCGTTGGCGACGCCGTCCTCCTCGCCGCCGACCACGCCGATCTCCATCTCCATCACGATGCGTGCCTTGGCGCACTTCTCGAGGAGGTCCTCGGCGATCCGGAGGTTCTCGTCGAGCGGGACCGCGGAGCCGTCCCACATGTGCGACTGGAACAGCGGCTCACGCCCGGCGTCGACCCGTTCCTGGGAGATCGCGATCAGCGGCCGCATGTAGCCGTCGAGCTTGTCCTTGGGGCAGTGGTCGGTGTGCAGCGCGACCGTGACGTCGTAGGCCTTCGCGACGTGGTGCGCGAACTCCGCCAGCGCCTGCGCGCCCAGCACCATGTCCTTGACCGTCGTGCCGGAGAGGAACTCCGCCCCGCCGGTCGAGATCTGCACGATGCCGTCGCTCTCCGCCTCGGCGAACCCGCGCAGCGCGGCGTTGAGGGTCTGCGACGACGTCACGTTGATCGCCGGGTAGGCGAACCGCTGCTCCTTGGCGCGGTCGAGCATCGCGGCGTAGGTCTCGGGCGTGGCGATCGGCATCTGACTCTCCTCCGTCGTGGGCGGGTGGGCCGGCCGGAACCGTCAGTATGCCCCGCCGCGTCACGCTCGAATGTCGGCCTCGACGGCCTCCCACGCCTTGCGTGCGGCGATCAGCACGGGGTCCCACACCGGGGCGAACGGCGGGGCGTAGGACAGGTCGAGACCCAGCACCTCGTCGACCGCCATCGCGTTCCAGCAGCAGACGGCGAGGACGTCGATGCGCTTGGCGGCACCGTCGCGCCCGACGATCTGCGCACCCAGCAGGCGGCCGGAGCGACGCTCGGCGGTCAGCTTGACCCGGATGGGAGCGGCTCCGGGGTAGTAGCCGGCGCGGGTCGTCGAGTCGACCGAGGCCGTGACGAACGTCAACCCCGCCTGCCGGCACTCCTGCTCCGACAGGCCGGTGCGCGCCACTTCGAGGTCGCACACCTTCGTGACCGCGGTGCCGATGACGCCGGGGAAGGTCGCGTAGCCGCCACCGATGTTGATGCCGACCACTCGGCCCTGCTTGTTGGCGTGCGTGCCGAGCGCGACGACGACCCGCTCGCCGGACAGCCGGTGCACGGACTCACAGCAGTCGCCGGCCGACCACACCCCGTCGACGAGCGTCCGCTGCCGGCGGTCGACCCGCACCCCGCCGCTGGTGCCGAGCGGGATGCCGGCCTGCTCGGCGAGGGCGACGTTGGGGCGTACGCCGAGACCGAGAACCACCACGTCGGCGGGAAGCACCCGCCCGGAGGCGGTGTGGACGGCGACCGCCCGGCCGGCTGCGTCGGTCTCGATGCACCCGGCCCCGTCGCCGAGCACCAGCTCGATGCCCATGCCGCGCACCGCGTCGGCGACGTACTCGCCGACATCCGGGTCGAACGTGCCGATCGGCGTCGGCGACAGGTTGACGACCGTGACCTCGAGGTCGCACAGGCGCGCCGCCTCGGCGATCTCGAGACCGATGTAACCGCCGCCGACCACGACGACGCGGCGGGTGCTGTCGTCGTGCAGCGCGGCGCGCAGAGCCGCTCCGTCGTCCAGCGTCTGCACGCCGTAGACCCCGGCCGCGTCGATCCCGTCGATCGGCGGCCGCATCGGCACCGAGCCGGTCGCGTAGACCAGCTGGTCGAACGGCTCCACGACGTCACGGCCGGCCTCGAGATCGCGAGCCGTGACCGTGCGCCGGTCGAGGTCGATCCCGATGACCTCGTGGCGGGTGCGCACGTCGATGTCCCAGTCGCGGCGGAACGCCTCCGGCGTGCGGCTCACCAGCGCGGCCACGTCGTCGACGGTGCCGCTCACCCAGTAGGGGATGCCGCAGGCGGAGTAGGACGTGTACCGGCCGCGCTCGAACGCGACGATCTCCAAGTCGTCTGCACCGCGTCGCCGGCGGGCCTGCGAGGCCGCGCTCATCCCTGCGGCGTCACCGCCGATGACGACGAGGCGCTCGGGCATGGCCGGACTGTAGTCGCCGCCAGGCACGCACCCGCCGGAGTCGACGTCAGATCGATCTGAGAGGAAGGTGCCCTAACGTGTCGGCGTGCACCCGCTCGCCGTCAACATCCTGAGTGCCCAGGACCTCGTCTCTACGTTCGGCGAGCTGGGCGTCATGGTCGTGCTGTTCCTCGAGACCGGCATCCTGCTCGGCATCTTCCTGCCGGGTGACTCGCTGCTGTTCGTCGCCGGTTTCGCCGCCTCAGGTGGCATCGCCGGAGTCCACCTGCATCTCGGCTACCTGCTTCCGGCCGCACTGTTCGGCGCGATCGTCGGCGCCCAGACCGGCTACGAGATCGGGCGGCGGGCCGGCGCGCCGCTGTTCGACCGGCCCGACTCGCGGCTGTTCAAACGCAAGTACGTCGATCGCGCCGAGGCGATGTTCGAGCGGTTCGGTCCGGGCAAGGCGATCGTCCTGGCCCGGCTCGTACCCGCCGTGCGCACGCTGCTCAACCCGTTCGCCGGCATCGTCGAAGTGCCGCGGGCGGTGTTCGCCGTCTGGAACATCGTCGGCGCCGTCATCTGGACGGTCGGCGTGACGCTGCTCGGCTACTTCCTCGGCCAGGTGTCGTTCCTGAGCAAGCACATCGAGCTCGTCATGCTCGCGGTCGTCGTCGTGTCGCTGATACCCATCGTGATCGAGCTCGCCCGCGAGACGCGCAAGGCCCGCCATCACGACACGCTCACTCTTCCGGGCGCGGAATCCCGGCCGGACGCCTGATCTGGCGGATCATCGGTCGCATGACCGATGCCGCCACCGATGTGCGCGACCGCCTGACCAGGCGCCGCCTGGTCGCGGCGCTCCCCTCCAGCAGCCCACGCGTGCTGTCATTCACCTCTCACTGGTGGGACGGCGCCTGCCACGTCCCCTCGCTGGTGGCCCGGGTCGGTGGTCGGCGACTGCGCGCAGTCGAGACGCACCGCGGAGTGATCCTGCTCCCGGCATCCGCGAGCCGCGCCCGCCGCGCTCTGCAGTCCTGGCGGCACACGCCGATGGGCGGCCCACTCGCACCGTCCTGGGCCCGGCTGACGACCTCGCCGGGCGTGCACGGCACCGCTCTGCCCGGCGCCCCCGTTCCCGCCGCTGCCGCCGGCGTCGCCGCTGCCGGGCCGCCGGAGCTGACGATCGTCCCCGGGCCGCCGCCGGGGATCCGGCTCCAGTGGCAACCCGTGCGGCTGCCGGCACAACGACCCGCACCGGAGATGGTGCACATCAGCCAGGACGTCGACGTCGCCAGCTGCCCGGTCGCCCGCTGCGGTGGCCTGCGCGTGCTGCCGGCACCAGGACAGGCAGCGGCCGCCGCGGCATCGTGCCCCTGCTGCGGCCTCGCCGCCTGACCCGTAGAGACGCTCGAGCTGCTCGTCGGTCTCCGTCTCGAGATCGGCCAGAAACTCAGTCCAGGCCGAGGTCTTTCAGCGTGAACGCGTAGCGGTAGTCGAGCCCGGCCGCGCGCACCGCCTCCTCCGCGCCCCGCTCGACGACGACCGCGACGCCGACGACCTCGGCCCCCGCCTCGCGCAACGCCTCGACGGCGGTGAGGACGGAGCCGCCGGTGGTCGAGGTGTCCTCGACGGCGAGCACCCGTCGCCCGGCGACGTCGGGCCCCTCGATCCGGCGCTGCAGACCGTGCGCCTTGCCCTCCTTGCGCACCACGAACGCGTCGAGCGCGCGCCCCCGCGCGGCGGCCGCGTGCATCATCGCGGCGGCCACCGGATCGGCCCCGAGGGTGAGCCCGCCGACCGCGTCGAAGGACCACTCGCTCGTCACGTCGAGCATGACCTGACCGACCAGCGGTGCGGCCGCACCCGACAACGTCACCCGGCGCAGGTCGACGTAGTAGTCGGCCTCGCGGCCGCTGGAGAGCACCACTTTGCCGTGGACGACGGCGTGGTCACGGATCTGCTCCAGCAGTCGGTCGCGGGACACGGCCGCAGGCTACCGGCGGGCGGGCTCCACGTTGTAGGACGGCAGCACGTCGGCAATCTGCGGGAAGTCGGTGTAGCTGGCACCCGGCGGAGTGGGCAGCGTCGGCAGCAGGTGGACGAGCGCGTAGGACGTGACCGAGTAGAGCGGCGCTCCCTGCTTCGGGCTGCCGACTGCCGAGAGAGGCACCGTCACCGTGATCGTGCCGGTCTTCGGGTCGACGCTGCCGGTCACCGAGCTCGTCGCCGGGTAGTAGGCGTACTTGATGGCAAGCCCGTCGGTCACGGGCTGCGCCGGGCCGGCGAAGTAGCGCCACTGGCCGCCGTCCCACTCGGCCGCGACCGCGTAGACGCCGTCGTGCTGGACGAACCGCGTGAGGTAGGTGGCCACCGGCATGCCGGTCGCCGCCGGGACACCTGACGGGTCGGCGTTGCGGACGTGCAGCCGCACGACGAGGTTGCCCTTGCCGTCGTACGCCGTGCTGCTGTCGAGCACCTGCAGCGCCGGCACCGTGGTGTGGTGCCCGCTCGCGCGGACTCCGTTGGTCGGGGTCGGCAGCGCCGGCACCTGGCCGACGCTCACGTAGAGGCTCGGGCCGGTGGCCTGCCGGACGAAGTGGGCGAAGGACGGCGCGGCGGCCGGGCCGTTGACCACCTCGTTGCCGAGCTGGTTGTCGCCGTCGGCGAAGCTGATCATCGCCCGCCCTGCCTTGTCGGCGGTCACCGTGAAGAAGTCGCCGAGCTCGCGGTCACCGGCCGGGCCGGTCGACAGGGTGCAGCCGAGGCCGGACAGGCAGACCGGGTCGATGTGGTTGGGCCGGTCGCTCATCTGCGCCTGGGCGAAGGTCGGGTGCGCCGACGTCGCGTTGAGGGTCTGCGCGAGGTAGACGTACCACGGCCCGTAGTTGGTCGTCGGGTTGTCGCTCTTCGGCGAGCCGTAGAAGGCGATGTCGAGCCGGCCCGAGTCGCCTGCGATGGCCGTCGGCATGACGGTCACCGCGGCCGGGGCGCCGTTGACGGTCACCGGGGCGCTCCAGTGCCGGCCCGCGTCGGAGGTGAACGCGTAGCGCACCTGGAAGGTCTTGGCGTCGGTCCAGACCAGGTACGCGGTGCCCGCCCGGTCGACCGTCACCCAGGGGAACAGCACCTGGTGCTGGTCCTTGAGCACGCTGGACTCGCTGACGGAGTCGGGCTTGCTGCCGGCGCCGATGACGACGAGGCGCAGCCCGCCGGCGGTCTCGATCGGCAGGTAGGTGGTGCCGTAGTGCGGGCTGGACGCGGTGTTGTCTGTCGCGGGCGGGCCCGCGATCTCGACGTCGGTGACGCACGGAGTGGCCAGCCCGGCCTGGGTGCAGAGGGTGCCGAAGGTGATCTGCGGCGCGCCCGCGGTGCCGGCCTTCGTGGGCAGCGGCGCGGCCTTGATGTACTCGCCGTAGGACTGCCGGGTGACGTCGACACTGCCGACCTTGCCGACCGGGGCCTGGGTCACGCCGTCGCGGTAGATGTAGAGCATCCGCTGGTGCCGGTCGTCGCGGCTCAGCCACTGCCGGTCGGTGAAGTAGTTGGCGCCGTCGTGGAAGTTGGCCTCGCAGTTGCTCGTCCACGTCGTCCCGTGGTCGTGGCTGACCCGCGCGGGCACCTCGGGGGCGCCACCGAGATCGATCATCCAGAGGTCGCCGCTGTAGTGGTCGGTCGCCAGCGCGCTGTCACCGCCGCCGGTGCACTGGTCGAGCTTGCCGACGCCGGGGACGGCGCTGAGCGTCTGGAACGTCGACCCACCGTCGACGCTTCGCTGCAGGAACGACTGCGTGGTCGAGAAGCCGAAGATCTGCGACTCGTAGACCGTGCCGTCGGCGGGTGAGATCTCGGTGGTCGGCTCGGTGCCCAGCCGGAACGGGTCGGCCACCGTCTCCCGGGTGGCGGTGATGCCGCCGGCGGCCCACCGCTGCTGGCGCTGCATGGCCTTCGAGGTGATCGTCAGCTTGCCGACGTAGGCCTGGGGTGCCGCGTTGACGAACCCGCACGCCTGCACCGTGTAGGTGCCGGCCGCGGGGTTGACGGTGCTGACCTGCTCGGTCGTGCTCGACGTGTCGCCGCTGCCGATCTCCTGACCCTTCGGGTCGAGCACCGTGATGATCTCGTCGGCGGTGTTCTCGTCGCCCGCCGTCGGCGTCCAGCTGATCGAGAAGGTCGCCTGCGACGCCGTGGTGTCGTAGCGGCCGACCGGCACGGCGATCGCGATCGTGTGCTGGTCGGCGGTGGCCGGGGCGGTCACCGTGCAGTCGCTGCTCGGGTCGCTGCCTGGCGGGATCGTGCCCTTCCACGTGTAGGTGACGGTCTTGTCCGCCGTCGGCACCGTCACCGCGCTGCTGCCGACGGCGGCGGCGAGGGCGGGGATGGTGATCGCGACGGCGGTGACACCGGCAAGACCTAGGGCGAGGACCCGTGCGTGACGCATCTGGCGCGCTCCGATGCAGGCAAAGTGCAGTGGAATCCCCCGGGCCCGGCCGTCGCTCGAGACGCCCGATCCCAGGGGTCATCCATCGGCTTCGCCGTCGAGCGGCGATCTCCTGCTGTCACGCGCGTCACAGGTCGTGTCGCGAGGCTCAGCCCGTGATCGCGGGCTCCCGCCTCGTCGCGGTCACGACCAGGCTGTCGCGGCCGTCGGCCACGTCGACGGTGACGTCGTCTCCGTCTCGGACCTGACCGGCGAGCAGCGCCCGGGCGAGCTGGTCGCCGATCGCCGACTGCACGAGCCGGCGCAGCGGCCGCGCGCCGTAGACCGGGTCGTAGCCGGTGAGCGCCAACCACTCGCGCGCAGCGGGCGTGACCTCGAGGGTGAGCCGCCGTTCGGCGAGCCGGCGCGCGAGCCGGTCGACCTGCAGGTCGACGATGCGGGTCAGCTCCTCCATACCGAGCGAGGAGAACACCACGACGTCGTCGAGGCGGTTCAGGAACTCCGGCTTGAACTGCTCGCGCACGACCCGCAGGACCGCCTCGCGCTTCTGCTCCTCGGACAGTGCCGGGTCGTTGACGTAGACCGACCCGAGGTTCGACGTGAGGATCAGGATCGTGTTGCGGAAGTCGACCGTGCGGCCCTGACCGTCGGTCAGCCGGCCGTCGTCGAGCACCTGCAGCAGCACGTCGAAGACGTCTGGGTGCGCCTTCTCGACCTCGTCGAGGAGTACGACGGTGTAGGGCCGGCGGCGCACCGCTTCGGTCAGCTGGCCGCCCTCCTCGTAGCCCACGTATCCGGGCGGGGCGCCGACGAGCCTGGCCACCGAGTGCTTCTCGCCGTACTCGCTCATGTCGATGCGCACCATCGCGCGCTCGTCGTCGAACAGGAAGTCGGCGAGCGCCTTGGCCAGCTCGGTCTTGCCGACGCCGGTGGGGCCGAGGAAGAGGAACGAGCCGGTCGGTCGGTCCGGGTCGGAGATGCCGGAGCGGGCACGGCGTACGGCGTCGGAGACCGCGCGCACGGCCTCGGACTGGCCGATCAGCCGCTTGCCGAGCTCGTCCTCCATCCGCAGCAGCTTCGCCGTCTCGCCCTCGAGCAGCCGGCCGGCGGGGATGCCCGTCCAGGCCGAGACGACCTCGGCGACGTCGTCGGGGCCGACCTCCTCCTTCACCATCGCCTCGGCTGCGCGCGCCTGGTCGGCGGCCGCTGCCTCGTCGAGCTCGTGCTGCGCCGCCGGGATCTCGGCGTAGAGCAGCCGGCTGGCCGCCTCGAAGTCGCCGTCGCGTTGAGCGCGCTCGGCCTCGGTGCGCAGGTCGTCGAGGCGCTTCTTCAGCTCGCCGACCCGGTTGAGACCGCCCTTCTCCCTTTCCCAGCGGGCATTCAGCGCGGACAGCTGCTCCTGCTTGTCGGCGAGCTCGGCGCGCAGCCGCTCCAGCCGGTCGCGGCTGGCCGGGTCGTCCTCGCGGGCGAGGGCCATCTCCTCCATGCGCATCCGGTCGACCTGCCGCTGGAGCTCGTCGATCTCGACCGGCTTGGAGTCGATCTCCATGCGCAACCGGCTGGCTGCCTCGTCGACGAGGTCGATCGCCTTGTCGGGCAGGAAACGCGCGGTGATGTAGCGGTCTGACAGCGTCGCGGCAGCGACGAGGGCAGCGTCGCTGATCTGCACCTGGTGGTGCGCCTCGTAGCGGCCCTTCAGCCCGCGCAGGATGCCGATCGTGTCCTCGACGCTCGGCTCGCCGACGTAGACCTGCTGGAAGCGCCGCTCGAGCGCGGGGTCTTTCTCGATGTGCTCGCGGTACTCGTCGAGCGTGGTCGCGCCGACCATCCGCAGCTCGCCGCGGGCGAGCATCGGCTTGAGCATGTTGCCGGCGTCCATGGCGCCCTCGGCCGCGCCGGCGCCGACAACCGTGTGCAGCTCGTCGATGAAGGTGACGACCTGCCCCTCGGACGACTTGATCTCCTCGAGCACCGCCTTGAGCCGCTCCTCGAACTCGCCGCGGTACTTCGCCCCGGCGAGCATCGCGCCCAAGTCGAGAGCGATCAAACGCTTGCCCCGCAAGGACTCCGGCACGTCGCCGGCGACGATGCGCTGCGCCAGCCCCTCGACCACGGCCGTCTTGCCGACCCCGGGCTCGCCGATGAGGACGGGGTTGTTCTTGGTACGCCGGGACAGCACCTGCACCACCCGGCGGATCTCGGAGTCGCGGCCGATGACCGGGTCGAGCTTGCCGTCGCGCGCTTCCTGCGTCAGGTCGCGGCCGTACTTCTCCAGCGCCTGGTAGGTCGACTCGGGGTCCGGGGTGGTGACGCGCTGGTGCCCGCGCACCTGGGTGAAGGCACCGAGCAGCGCATCGGCCGTCGCGCCGACCTCGCGGAGCAGCGCCGCGGTCTCGCCGCCCTCCTTCGCGAGGCCGACGAGCAGGTGCTCGGTCGAGATGTAGTCGTCGCCCAGCGACCGCGCCTCGTCGGACGCGGCGTTGATGACCGCGGCCGACTGCCGCGACAGGTTGGGGCTCGCGACCGTCGAGCCGCTCGCGCTCGGCAACCGGCCGGCCAGCGCCTGCGCCTTGCTCTGCACGGTGTCGAGCGGGGCGCCGACCGCCTCGAGGAGCGGCCGGGCGGTGCCGTCGGCCTGGTCGAGCAGCGCCAGCAGGACGTGGACCGGCTCCACGGCCGGGTTGCCGGCGTTGCCGGCGGCCCGCACCGCGGCGGCCAGTGCCTCCTGGCTGCGGGTGGTGAGCTTGTAGTCCATGGGATTCGTCATTCCTGAGAGGTGGCTTCGCGGGAGGTCTAGCGGCGGGGCTGCGGCCGCCAGACGACGACGGCGCCCTGCCGGCCGGCGTCGGGCACCGGCACGAGGTCACGGCGGTACTTGCGCTCGACGTCGCCGGCCAGCCGGGTCGCCTCGCGCCGGCTGGCTTCGAGCTCGTCCTGCAGCTCGGCGATGCGGCGGCGCAGCGCCCGGACGTGGTTGTCGAGGTCGAGGATGCGCTTGACGCCGGCGAGGTTGACGCCCTCCTCCTGCGACAAGCGCTGCACCTCACGGAGCTGGGCGATGTCGCGGGCGGAGTAGCGACGGCCACGGCCGGGCGCACGGCCCGGTGACACAAGGCCGATCCGGTCGTACTGCCGAAGCGTCTGCGGGTGCATGCCGGACAGCTGCGCCGCGACCGAGATCACGAAGATCGGCGCGGTCTCGGCGACACCGTCAGGCAGCGGCACCCCGGGGACGTCAGCCACGGCCGGCCGCCCCGGTCAGGTCGGCCCGCGGGTCCTCGGGCTGCGCCGCGGCGTAGGCCTCCAGCGCCTGGCGTGCCTCGTCGGTGAGCTCCTGCGGCACGGCGACCTCGACGGTGACCAGCAGGTCGCCGCGTGCGCTGGTGTCGCCGGTCTTGGTGGCCGACCGCTTCGGGACGCCCTTGCCGCGCACCCGCAGCACCCGGCCGCTCGACGTGCCGGCGGGGATCTTCACGGTGACCGGCGCGCCTCCGAGCGTCGGCACCTTGACCGTCGCGCCGAGCGCCGCTTCGGGGAACGTCACGGGCACGGTAACCGTCAGGTGGTCGCCCTTGCGCCCGAAGACCTTGTCGGGCTGCACGTGCACCAGCACCAGCAGGTCACCTGCCGGGCCGCCACGCTCGCCCGGCTCGCCCTTGCCGCGCAGGCGGATCCGCTGGCCGTCGGCAACTCCTGCCGGGATGCGGACCTGCAAGGTCCGCTCGCTGATCGTCTGCCCGCCGCCGCCGCAGGTCGGGCACGGGTCGTCGACGAGCAACCCGCGGCCGCGGCACTCCCGACAGGGCTCGGAGAACGCGAACCCGCCGGCGCCGCGCGACACCACTCCGGTGCCGCTGCAGGTAGGGCAGACCCGCGGCGCCGTGCCCGGCCGAGCGCCGGTGCCGTTGCACGTCGTGCAGGAGTGCGGGCTGCGCAGCCGCAGCGGGACCGTGACCCCGGAGACCGCGTCGGCGAACGACAGCGTCGACTCCGCCTCCACGTCGGCACCCCGCCGCGGTGCGGCCGTACGCCGGCCACCGGTGAAGATGCCGCCGAAGATGTCGCCGAGCCCGCCGCCGGCACCGCCCGCCCCGCCACCGAACAGGTCCCCGAGGTCGAAGCCGCCGGCACCACCGGCGCCGCCGGGCACCCGGAACCCGCCGCGGGAGAACAGCGCGCGGGCCTCGTCGTACTCCTTGCGCTTGGTCTCGTCGGAGAGGACGGCGTAGGCCTCGGAGATCTCCTTGAACTTCTCCTCCGCCTTGGCGTCGCCCTTGTTGGCGTCGGGGTGGTACTGCCGCGCAAGCTTGCGGTAGGCCTTCTTGATCTCCGCGGCCGACGCGTCCTTGGGGACGCCGAGCGCGGCGTAGTAGTCCTTCTCGATGTAGTCGCGAGTGCTCATCCCGGCGTCCCTCCTCTCGTCCTGCTGGCCCTACTCGTCGTCGTCCTCGCTCGTCGGCGTCGCCGGCGCGGCCGGCTCGGGGTCGGCCACCGCGACGCGTGCCGGGCGGATCACCCGCTCGCCGATGCGGTAGCCGCGCTGCAGCACCTCGACGCAGGTCGTCTCGGTGACGTCCGGCGACAACCGGTGCATCAGCGCCTCGTGGACGGTCGGGTCGAACGGCTCGCCCGCCTCCCCGAACGCCTCCAGGCCGAGCTTGCTCAACGTGGCCTCGAGGCCCTCGGCGACCTTCTGGAAGCCGCCGACGAGCTCGCCGTGGGCTCGCGCCCGTTCGATGTCGTCGAGCACGGGCAGCAGGCCGATGAGCACGCTCGCCAGCGCCTGCTCCCCGACGGCGGCCCGGTCGCGGTCGACGCGACGCCGGTAGTTGGCGTAGTCGGCGCTGACGCGCTGCAGGTCGTCCGTGCGTTCGGCGAGCTGCCGCTCCAGGTCGGCAACCTGCAGCGCGGCCGGGCCGGTGGCCGCCCCCTCGTCGACGGCGGCCACCCCCTCATCCGTGCTCGGCGGGACCGGCACCCGCAACGTCCCGGTGTCGGGATCGATGCGGCGCCTGTCGGTCACGCGCGGGCGCTCCTCGTCCGGTTCGTCTGCGCCGTGGCCCGGATCCCGTCGATCTTTCGGGGTCCCCTCGGCGCGGGCGAAGCGCGCGGCGTCGTGGGGATGGCTCACGCCGCACCGCCCTCCCGGTCCTCGTCCACGATCTCGGCGTCGACGACGCCCTCGTCCTCTGCCGCACCGGCACTGTCGCCGGCCGCCCCGGCGCCCGCGGCGCCGCTGGACTGCGCATCGGCGTACATCGCCTGCCCGAGCTTCTGGCTGACCGTCGACAACCGCTCGGTCGCGGACCGGATCGCGGCGGCGTCGTCGCCCTCGAGCGACTTCTTCACGTCGGCGATCGCGGACTCGACCTCGCCCTTGACGTCGGCCGGGACCTTCTCGGCGTTGTCGGTGAGGAACTTCTCGGTCTGGTAGACGAGCGTGTCGGCGGTGTTGCGCGCCTCCGCGGCCTCGCGCCGCTGGCGGTCCTCCTCGGCGTGCGACTCGGCCTCGCGCATCATCCGCTCGATGTCGTCGCGCGGCAGTGCGGAACCGCCGGTGATCGTCATCGACTGCTCGCGGCCGGTGCCGAGATCCTTGGCGGAGACGTGCACGATGCCGTTGGCGTCGATGTCGAACGTCACCTCGATCTGCGGCACGCCGCGCGGTGCGGGCGGCAGCCCGGTCAGCTCGAACATGCCGAGCTTCTTGTTGTAGGCCGCGATCTCGCGCTCGCCCTGGAACACCTGGATCTGCACCGACGGCTGGTTGTCGTCGGCCGTGGTGAAGATCTCCGAACGCTTCGTCGGGATCGTGGTGTTGCGCTCGATGAGCTTGGTGAAGATGCCGCCCTTGGTCTCGATGCCGAGGCTCAGCGGGGTGACGTCGAGGAGCAGGACGTCCTTGACCTCGCCCTTGAGCACACCGGCCTGCAGGGCCGCGCCGACCGCGACGACCTCGTCGGGGTTGACGCCCTTGTTGGGCTCCTTGCCGCCGGTCAGCTCCTTGACCACGTCGACGACGGCCGGCATCCGGGTGGAGCCACCGACGAGCACGACGTGGTGGATGTCGGCGACGGCGATGCCGGCGTCCTTGACGGCCTGCTGGAACGGGCCCTTGCACCGCTCGAGCAGGTCGGCGGTCATCCGCTGGAACTCCGCGCGCGACAGGTTGACCTCGAGGTGCAGCGGGCCTTCCTGCGTCGCGGTGATGTAGGGCAGGTTGATCGTCGTCTCGGCGGAGCTGGACAGCTCGATCTTGGCCTTCTCCGCCGCCTCCCGCAGGCGCTGCAGGGCCATCTTGTCCTTGGACAGGTCGATGCCGTGGGCGTTCTTGAACGTCGTGACCAGGTGCTCGACGACGCGCTCGTCCCAGTCGTCGCCGCCGAGGCGGTTGTCACCGCTGGTCGCCTTGACCTCGATGACACCCTCGCCGATCTCCAGCAGCGAGACGTCGAACGTGCCGCCGCCGAGGTCGAAGACGAGGATCGTCTGGTCGTTCTCCTTGTCGAGGCCGTAGGCCAGGGCCGCAGCCGTCGGCTCGTTGATGATGCGCAGCACGTTGAGGCCGGCGATCTCGCCGGCCTCCTTGGTCGCCTGCCGCTCGGCGTCGGAGAAGTAGGCCGGCACGGTGATCACCGCGTCCGTGACGTTCTCACCGAGGTAGGCCTCGGCGTCGCGCTTGAGCTTCTGCAGGACCCGGGCGCTGATCTCCTGGGCGGTGTACTTCTTGCCGTCGATCTCGACGGTCCAGTCGGTGCCCATGTGGCGCTTGACCGAGCGGATGGTGCGCTCGGGGTTGGTGACGGCCTGGCGCTTGGCCACCTCGCCGACCAGCACCTCGCCGTTCTTGGCGAAGGCGACGACGGACGGGGTGGTGCGGGCGCCTTCGGCGTTGGCGATGACGGTGGGCTCGCCGCCCTCGAGGACGGAGACCACCGAGTTGGTTGTGCCGAGGTCGATGCCGACCGCTCGTGGCATGGGGGTCACTCCTTCAGGTGTGCGGGTGTGGGCGGAACCGCGGACGGCTCCAGACCGCTCAGGGTTGAGTCGCTGTCACTCATGGTCAACCACCGGTCGGGGTCCGTCAATTCCTCTTGCGCATGATCCACTCAACTTTCTTGCCGATCAGCGCTCCAGCGGGGAAGATTCCCGCCGGGTTGGGTGATCCACGGGGCACCGTCGTACGCTGACCGCGCCCCGGCGCCGTACGCGGCGGCACCTCCTCCCCGCCGCGTACCCGCACATGGAACGGAGACTCGCGTGCTCGCTCGACTCGTCGCCTCGTGGGCAATCACCGCGCTCGCGTTCGCGGTCGCGTTCTATCGCATCCAGTGGCTGGCGAGGCTGGTGTGGACCGGCCGGCCGGACACCGCCCGGCTGAAGGACGTCCCCGGGCTGATCCGCGGCGAGCTCGTCGACGTGCTCTTCCAGCGCAAGCTGCTCAAGCGGCCGCTGTCGGGCTGGGCGCACGCGTTCACGTTCTGGGCGTTCATCGTGCTGTTCGCGACGATCCTCGAGGCGTACGGCGCCACCGTGATCCGCGACTTCGCGTTGCCGCTGATCGGTCGCTCGCACTGGCTCGGGTTCCTCGAGGACTTCTTCGGCGTGGCCGTCCTGGTCGCAATCGTGATCTTCACCGCGATCCGGATGGCGCGCTCACCGAAGAAGCTCGACCGGCGCTCGCGCTTCTACGGCTCGCACACCGACCAGGCCTACATCGTCCTCGGGCTCATCTTCGCCGTGATCGCGACGCTGTTCCTCTACCGCGGCGCGCAGTGGGCGGTGACCGACGCGCACCACGGGCACCCGGAGGACTTCCCGTTCTACTCGATCGGCTGGTGGGCGTTCGCGTCCCGCGGGGTCGGCGAGGGCCTGCGGGGGCTCGGCGCCGGCACCAACTTCGACATCGCGACGGCGTTCATCATCGCCCAGGTCGCGGTGGTCATGGTCTTCCTGATCGTCGTCCTCTACTCCAAGCACATGCACGTCTTCACCGCGCCGCTCAACGCGGCGATGAAGCGACACCCGAAGGCGCTCGGACCGCTCTACACCACGCCGGACCTCGAGGCCCTGATGGAGGAGGAGGAGCCGGTCATCGGCGCCGGCAAGATCGAGGACCTGTCGCGCAAGCAGATGCTCGACCTGCTCACCTGCACCGAGTGCGGCCGCTGCCAGGACAAGTGTCCGGCCTGGAACACCGGCAAGCCGCTCAACCCGAAGCTCATCATCACGAACCTGCGTGACCACATGTTCGCCAGCGCCGACCGGCTGATCGGCACGCCGGCCGGGGCCGGCAGCGAGGACGGGCAGGAAGCGGAGATCTCGTCGCTCGTCGGCCCGGTGATCGACCCCGACGCGCTGTGGGCGTGCACCAACTGCGGTGCCTGCGTGGAGGAGTGCCCCGTCGACATCGAGCACGTCGACGTCATCGCGGACATGCGCCGCCACCAGGTGATGATCGAGTCGGACTTCCCGTCCGAGGCGGGCGTGATGCTGCGCGGCATCGAGCAGCACGGCAACCCGTGGGGCCTGCGCGCCGACATGCGCCTGGAGTGGACCGCGGGCGTCGACTTCGAGATCCCGGTCGTCACCGACCAGATCCCCGACGACGTCGAGTACCTCTACTGGGTCGGCTGTGCCGGTGCCCTCGACGATCGCGCGCGGCGGTCCACCCAGTCGGTGGCCCGGATGCTGCACCACGCCGGGGTGAAGTTCGCCATCCTCGGCCCGCAGGAGGCGTGCAACGGCGACCCGGCCCGCCGGCTGGGCAACGAGTTCCTCTTCCAGGAGATGGCGAAGGCCAACATCGAGACGCTCGACGGTGTCGGCGTGAAGAAGATCATCGCCTCCTGCCCGCACTGCTTCAACACGATCGGGCGCGAGTACCCCGCGCTCGGCGGCAACTACGAGGTTGTGCATCACTCGCAGCTGCTCGGCAGGCTCGTGGCCGAAGGCCGGATCAAGCCCGAGACGCCGCTCGAGAAGACGATCACCTACCACGACCCCTGCTTCCTCGGCCGGCACAACGACGTCTACGACCCGCCGCGCGACGTCATCTCCGCCGTACCCGGCACCCAGCAGGTCGAGATGAAGCGCTGCCGCAACCGGGGCTTCTGCTGCGGCGCGGGCGGCGCGCGCATGTGGATGGAGGAGACGATCGGCAAGCGCATCAACGTCGAGCGCACCGACGAGGCCCTCGGCACCGGTGCAGAGATCGTCGCCACCTCCTGCCCCTACTGCCTGATCATGCTCGACGACGCG
>Ga0207707_10000542_pt1 | contig 38408 bp, 30 predicted proteins | sample KBSC83BmetaG_FD_184336 | JGI IMG/M metagenome (GOLD analysis project Ga0207707, IMG submission 184336) | Corn rhizosphere microbial communities from Kellogg Biological Station, Michigan, USA - KBS C8-3B metaG (SPAdes) (version 2) | ecosystem: Host-associated > Plants > Roots > Rhizosphere ... | reverse complement strand
TCAGCGCCTTAAAGCTATTTCTCACCATTTTAAAGCATCCCCCATCCCTGCTTTTTGAAGAAGTATTTAAAAGATTTCAGACGGGCGACAATCTGTCAATTAAAGCTGATGCGTTTTCAACCCGGACAGGCCAAAAGCTCGGCATCAAGGAAGTCGACAAGGGCATTTGGCTCGTCGCTTCATGCATTATGATCTCGGATACTTCGACCTGGAGCAGAAAACCTTGCAACCCCTCGACAACCCGTTCGGCACGAGGTTGTCACTCATGTCTTAAGGTACGTTCCGTTACCCATGTGTCCGGGCTGGACAGGTTTTGTTTGGTGAGCGCGGAGGGACTCGAACCCTCGACCCCATGATTAAAAGTCACGTGCTCTACCGCCTGAGCTACGCGCTCACTTTGTCGATTGAACATATCCGTTCCCCAAACGCCGCATGTCGCCCCTTCAGTGAAGCGGCAGGGTGGGCAATGGAAGGATCATGCTCCGGACGGCGCTGTGTAGGGGGTGGGCCGGTGCCGGTCAATAGCGATGGCGCGCTTATCAACGCGGGACAACGTCCACAATTCCAATTGCGGCACAGACCGTTAGCTCTGTTTCTTCGAGTCCTGCGGCGATCGGTGGCTAACCTGCCTCGCGATGAATCTCGGAGGCGACCGGCTGCGGCGGGCTCGCGACCGAGGGCAGCCCCACCGGGCGGATGCCGATCAGCTCGGCGGTGCGAATGGCGGTGCTGCGCCAGAACTCGAAGGAATTGATCCGCGAGCTCTCGAGGATCGCGATCCCCACCGCGCAGAGGAACGGCAGGCTTTCCAGCACCAGCACGAGGGCGAAGATGTAGATTTCACGGATCTGCTTGACGTTGTTGGTCACGATCAGCACCGCGGCGCCGGCGAGCAGCAGCACGCCGATCACGGCTTCCCAGAACGCCTGGAACTCGATCGACATCCGCGTCAGTCCGCCCTTGGAGGTGCGGGCAAAGGGCAGGTGGTCGCTGATCAGGCCCTGGGCAACCGCGCGCGACACCGTCCATTGCACGCTCATCGCGGCGACCATGGCCGTGAGCATCTGGCCCCATTTCACCGCCACCCGCAGGCGGTACATCGCGATGAAATGCACCAGCGAAACGATGAAGGAGGCGATGATCGGCAGGGTGAGGATCCTGTCGGGGATCGCGATGTCGGCAAACGCAACAATCGGCACCCAGATCAGGTTCAGGATCGCCACCACCACGCCGAGGCTTTCGGCGCCGAGCCAGTTCAGCCAGCCGAGCGAGAATTCGCGCCTCTGGTCGCGCGACAGCCGGCTCGCGCCCGGCAGGAAGCGCCGCCAGTGCTTTTTCACGATCTGGAAGCCGCCATAGGCCCAGCGATTGCGCTGCTTGCGGAACGCCTCATAGGTGTCGGGCAACAGCCCGCGGCCGTAGCGGTGATTGGTGTAGTGCGTGAGCCAGCCATGCTCGATGATGGCAAGCCCCAGGTCGGTGTCTTCGCAGATGGTGTCGGAGGACCAGCCGCCAACCATGTCCATCGCCGCCCGCCGCATCAGGCACATCGTGCCGTGCACGATGATGGCGTTCTCCTCGTTGCGCTGGACCATGCCGATGTCGAAGAAGCCGGCATATTCGCCGTTCATCATGTAGTGCATCAGCGAACGGTTCTCGTCGCGATGTTCCTGCGGCGCCTGCACGATGCCGACGCGCGGATCGGCGAACACGGGAACGAGGTCCTTCAGCCAGTCCGGGTCAACGACATAGTCGGCATCGAGGATGCCGATGATCTCGGCATCCGCCGCGGTGCGGTCCATGGCGATTCGCAGCGCGCCGGCCTTGAAACCCTTCACCTTCTCGGCGTTGATGAACTTGAAGCGCTCGCCGAGCATGCGGCAGTGATCCTGGATCGGCTGCCAGAACGCCGGGTCCGGCGTGTTGTTGATGATCACGACACATTCGAAATTCGGGTAGTCGAGCCGCGATACCGCGTCCAGCGTCTGCTTCAGCATGTCGACCGGCTCGTAATAGGCCGGGATGTGGATCGACACCTTGGGGAAGGTCAGGTCCTCGCCGATGGTGGCGGGCGCCAGCGTCGCGCTCTTGACGATCAGCCGGCGCGGGGCGTGGCCAAAGGCAACGGCCGCGATCTCCTCGATCCGCGCCATCGCGATCAGGACAAGTGGAACAAGGAGGATCACGCCCAGCGTGAGGGCGAAAGCCGATCCGAACATGAAGTAATGGCCGTCCCAATAAGCGAAGACGGTCGCGGCCCAGGCGCCGACGCCGTTGGCGGCTGCGGACAATAGCAGCGCCTGCATCACCGTCGGCGCGGCGAGCCGCAGGATCGGCAGCGACATCAGGATTCCGACCAGGAGCGCGATGGTGGCGAGCTTCCAATAGTCCGGGTTGGCGATCGGCCCGGTCCAGGAGAATTTCGGCTCGCGCGCGGCGTTGAACATGCCCCAATAAGGACCAACGCCGCCTTCGAAATATTTCCAGGGCTGGTCGATGGCTTCGACGATGTTGTACTCCATGCCGATGGCTTCGGCGCGGACCACGAAGTTGCGCAGCACCGAGGCCTGCTCGAACCGGCCGGGGTCGGCATTACCCAAGTTGTAGCCTGCGCTCGGCCAGCCGAATTCCGCGATCATGATGCGTTTGCCGGGGAACTGGTTGCGCAGGACCTGGTAGCGGTCGACGGCCTGGTCCACCGCCTGGCCCGAGGAGAAATTTTCCCAGTAGGGAAGAACGTGTGCGGCGATGAAATCGACGTTGGAGGCGAGCGCCGAATGGTCGCGCCAGATGTTCCAGATCTCGCCCGTCGTTACCGGAACATTGACCGACTTCTTGACGCGCTGGATGACCTTGATAAGCCGGTGGACGTTGTTTTCCGCAACCGCCCATTTCTCGGCTTCGGCCCTCTTGTCCGCGGGCTGCGCTTTCGCATCCTCGAGCCGCTGACTTTCCTCGCGCAGTATTCGCGCGGCTTCCCCGGCCTCGATGCCGATATCGGGTAGCGGCCCAAGATTCTCGAGCGGAATCTGCTCGCCCCGGTAGATGGTTTCGTTGCCGACGACGATGCCGATGACGTTGCTGTTGCGGCGCGCGAGGTTGATGGCGGCTTCGATTTCGCGGTTGTTGCGGTTGCCGTCCTTGTCGATCCAGGCGCCGACCGTGACCTTCATGCCGAGCTCGGCGGCGATGCCCGGCACCAGTTGGTTGCCTTCGGTCGAGGAGTAGAGGCGGACCGCTTTTGTGATCGTGGAGAGCTTCTTCAGGTCGCTCCGAACCTTCTCGGAATCGGCGGCAACGTCGCTGACCGTGTGGCCCGGCTCGAATGGCGCGTAGGAAGCGCTGGGCAGGATACCGCGGTAATCGGGGGCCTGCTGCTTCTCCTGGAGTAAACCCCAAAGCGCCGCATGCGCGGCGGTAACGAACAACACAACAGCGACGATGGATCGCATCGCGAAGACCTGACGGGGCGTGATTGGCGAAAGCGAACCTGTCCCCTAGGTTCGACCGACACGGCGGCAGCCGAAAGATAGTCCTGCCGCGCTATTTCACAACTGGAATGACGCGATGGCGTTTTAAGGGCGCCTACCTTGCTGGCCGATGAACGAAGCCGGATGTTCCGGTTTCGAGGTGCGGTTATTTCGCCGCAGGCGAGGCGCTCGGTGCCGGCGCGGCGGCAGGTGCGGGCACAGCGCCCGGCGCGGGCGGGGCGGCGGGTGCGGCCGATCCGGAGGTGGCGGGGGCTGCGGCCGCCGCCGTCTGCGGCTGGGCGCCCGGGTTGATCCAGCAGGCATGAATGCGAACGTCCAGGCTCCGCGGCACCTTGTCGTCGATCTGACCGCCGAACCGGGTCAGGCAGCGGAAGGCCGCCTGGACATGTCCGCCCGGGCAGCCGAAGCGGTCGTAGAGGTCGAGATGGCGGAAGGCGGTATCGAGGTCGTCCACCCACATCAGGCGGACCACGCGGCGGCCAAGCCAGACGCATTCGGGGTTGCCGGCCGGGCCGCTGATGACCTGGGCGGCTTCGGCGAATTCCGCGGTCTTGCGCTCGTTTTCCTTGGCCGCGGCTGCATCCTGGGCGGCCTGGCCACCCTTGCCCTGGTCCTGGGCGTGGTTGTCGCCGCTCTGGGCAAAGGCGCTTCCGAAACCAAGCAGGAGAATGATCGCGGGGACTGCGAGATGGCGCAGGAACCTGTTCGTAAGTGGAAGCACGCCTCGACGCATAAATTCCCCGATATGTTACCTAAAATGCCCCGCGATGGTTTGCGGTTGTGTTGGTGATGCCGAGCAAATGGGTCCCCAATACGGCGGACAGTCTAGTCCGAATTCCATGACTGGTATTTGGGATTTTGTCCAGCAAAGTCACAACTTTATCGCCGCGGGGGGGTGACGGCGGGCGTGCCTCGTCGGCGCCAAGGATGCACCAGGACTACACCAAGGCTGCGATGGGCTGGCGGTCCCAAGCCCGCCGAAGCGCCAGCGAAAGGCGGCAAGCTATCGCAGGGGACGGACGCGGCCGCCGTTTTCGGCGGGCCCCTTGGCAGAGAGCGGACGAGGCGCTAATCGACGGGCCCCGCCGCAAAGGATGGAACCGATTTCTTATCGCACGCCGCTGGCGCTTCTTCCGATTTCGCTGTTGGCCATTGCTGGCGTGTGGTGGTGGTTGGCCACGCCGATCACGCTCGCGCGCGCGCCGATCGATCCCGCGGAAAAGCTCCTCTGCGTATCCTACGCGCCGTTCCGCGGTCCGCAGACGCCGCTCGATCCGACCACCCAGATTTCGGCCGGGCAGATCGAGCAGGACATGGCGCAGCTTGCGAAGATCTCGGAATGCGTCCGCACCTATTCCATCGAGAACGGCCTTGACCAGGTGCCGGCGATCGCGGGCAAGGCGGGCCTGAAGGTCATGCAGGGCATCTGGCTCGGCAGCAACCGCGCGAAAAACTTTGCGCAGATCTCGACGGCGATCCGGCTCGTCAAGGAAAACCCGGGCGTCATTACCTCGCTTGTGGTCGGCAACGAAGTGCTGCTGCGCGGGGAGATGACGACCACCGATCTCGCCGCCATCATCCGCTCGGTGAAGGCGCAGGTAACGGTGCCCGTCACCTATGCGGACGTCTGGGAATTCTGGCTGCGTTACCGTGAAATCTACGACGCGGTCGATTTCATCACCATCCACATCCTGCCTTACTGGGAAGACTTCCCGATCCGCGCGAAATACGCGGCAGCCCATGTCAATTCGATCCGCCAGCGCATGGCCGTGACGTTTCCCGGCAAGGAAATCCTGATCGGCGAGACCGGCTGGCCGAGCGAGGGGCGGATGCGCGAGGCCGCGCTGCCGTCGCGAACCAACCAGGCCCGCGTGGTCTCGGAGATTCTCTCGCTCGCCAAGCTGGAGAACTTCCGCGTCAACCTGATCGAGGCCTATGACCAGCCCTGGAAGCGCCAGCTCGAAGGCACCGTCGGCGGCTATTGGGGCCTTTATGATTCGGTCTATCGCGCGCTGAAATATCCGCCCGGCGAAGCCGTCAGTAATTTCCCCCTGTGGAGATGGCAGATGGGCGCCGGCATGGCGTTCTCCGTCATCGTGTTCGTCTCGGCTTGGCTCACGACACGGCGACGGCCCTGGACACCACTGCTTTCGTCGTGGATCGGGGTCGCCCTGTGCGCGACTTCGGCGGGCAGCCTGCTCGGGATCGCCGCCGACAAGATGCATTACGAGAGTTATGGCGTCGGCGGCTGGTTGCAGTGGGGCGCGTTGCTCGCGGCCGGCCTGCTGTCATCGGTGCTCGGCGCCAACGCGCTGGTCTCCGGGCGTTCGCTGCCGACGTTTCTGGAGATGTTCGGCCCGCGCGGCGACAGCCCGCGGCTCGCGCTGTCGATGTGGTGTCTCGGCGCCGCGCTGGTCGCGACCGTGCTGGTCGGTGGCGAAACCGCGCTCGGCTTCGTGTTCGACCCGCGCTACCGCGATTTTCCCTTTGCGAGCCTCACCATGGCGGTGGTGCCGTTCGCCTGCCTGCTGCTGAACCGGCCGCAAATGGGCCCGCGTCCGATGGCGGAGGCGGCGTTTGCGGGACTGTTGGCGGGCTCGGCCGTCTACATCGGCGTGAACGAGGGCCGCGACAACTGGCAGTCGCTGTGGACCTGCGCCGGCTATCTGTTGCTGGCGCTTACGCTGTGGCAGGCGCGGGCCGCGCAAAGCCCAAAATAAACAGCCCGATCGCAAGTCCCGACAGCACGATATTGTAGAGCACGATGCCGAGGCAGGCGGCGATCAGTCCGCCGGTCAGGAGCACGATCGACGGCCGGATGAAATTCAGCGCCGCGATGATGAGCGCCACCGTGCCGAACACCGAGTTCTTGAACAGCACGGTTGCGAGCGCGCGCGCCTTGCATGAAACGGTTTGCAGCCCGGCGTCGCAGGCGAGCGCCACGGTCGAGAATTCCACCACGAAATAGCGGACGTAAAGCGCATAGCCGAGGGTCACAAAACCCACGACCATCAGCCATTGTACCTGGTAGGGGCTCAGCCGGAACGGTTTCTTGGTCATGGCCGCGACTATGCTTGCGAACGCGGCTGCGGGCAAGACCGGTGCGCTTATCTTACTTGAGAGTAAGGACGCAAGCCATTGTGCCCGCAATATTTGTCAGCGCTTGCTGCCAAACAGCGCCGAGAAGGTCGAAGGCTTCGCCGGCGCGGGAGCCGGCTCCGGCTCCTCTCTCTTTGAATGTCTCGGCGAATAACGCCGGTATGATTGTTGCCTGGACTGCGTTGGCGGTTTGCTGGCGACAGGCGGTATTGGATCGTCGGCGCTCATGGCGAGTCGCTGGCCGTCGAACACCGTCGTCTCGCAGCTCCGCTTGCTTTCAACCAGGGAAGCGCAAATCCTGGCGGCCTCCGCCGCGTCGCTCAGCGGGCCCGCGGCGAGGCGCAACTGCATGCCGAGCCCCGTATTGCTTTCGCGCAGCACGATGATCGGCCGCAGTTCTGCGAGCTCCGAATTGTTCGACTTCAGCAGCCCCCGCCATAATGCGCGCAACCCGCCGATCGAATTGGCGCCGCCGAGATCGATCGCGAACTCGGTGCGCTGGATGGTGGCGTTGGGGGCTTCAGTGCTTGCGACCGGCTTGTCCTGATCCTTTGGCAGGTCCTTTTGCAAGTCCTTGGCGTGCAAGTCCTTGGCGTGCAAGTCCTTGGCGTGCAAGTCCTTGGCGCTCAAGTCCTTGGCGCTCAAGTCCTTGGCGTTGTCCTTCGCATCCGTCGGAACCGCGGTGGCAACTTCCTGCACGAGCGCGAGAGCCGGCGCTGCCGCCGGAGCCGAATTGGCCGTCTTCGCTGTCTCCTTCGCAGCCGGTTCGATCAGCTTTGGTGCAGCGGGATCAGGCGGTCCCATGATCGATTTGGCGGCACCAAGCGCAGCGGCAGGGCCCGTTGACGCCTGCGGGATCGCGCCCAGTGGCACGGCGGGCTTGCTCGAAGGAATCGGCGGCAGCGAAGCGATCGAGGCCGCCGGATCGGGCTTGGCCGCTTCGGCCCGTGGCTTCTCGGGTGCCGGCGCGGGGGCTGCCGCGGTCGTCACGGGCGTCGCCGCAGGCGCCGTGGCCTGGCTTTGCACGGGGCCGGGTTGTGGCGGCGGGTCGGAGGCTGCCGATGGGGCCATCATGGTTGCGGGCGGCGGCGCGACGCTCGGAGGCGGTTTTGGCGGCGCGACAGCGGCGACGTTCTGCCTTGCGATGGCGCCGGTCACCGAATCCAGTCCCTGCTCGACGGCGGTGACGCGGGAAAACAGCCGGTCGCGGTCGCTGTTCAGGGTATCGACGGCGGAGGCAAGACGGCGGGTCTCGGTCTGGCTCTCTTTCGCCAGCGACTGGATCTGCTGCGCCTGGTGCGCGAGATCGACGGCCGCGACCTGCTCGCGGCGCCATCCGAGCTGCGATTGGTTGGCGACGACGGCGAGCACCACGGCGCCGACGGCGGTCACGCCCCAACTGCCGATCCGCCACATCGAGCTGCGGTCGAATTCGTTCTCCTCGGCGAAAAGCCCGGACAATATTCCGCCGGTGTTTTCAGCCTCGTAGGCGCCGGCCGACTGGTCGGTATGCTTTGCCACGTTTGCTTGAAGCCCCTGGAACCCCAACGAATCACAGGGAAACCTTATCAGGAATTGAGCGGCGAACCTGAATCCCGGGCGTTTGCGGGGACGAGAAAAGGCTTTATGACGGCGCCGGACGGAATTTTAAGTGGCCGCGCAAGGATTCGGATGAACGCTCGTTCCAGTTTGACTGTCGTGCTCGCGGCCGGCGAGGGGACCCGCATGCGCTCCGCGCTGCCCAAGGTGCTGCATCCGGTCGCAGGCCAGCCCCTGCTGGCGCATGTGCTCCACGCCGCCCCCCACGACAAAGGCTCGCGGCTGGCCGTCGTGATCGGACCCGACCACCGGGCCGTTGCCGACGAGGTCCACCGCATCCGTCCCGATGCCGAGACCTTTGTCCAGCGCGAGCGGCTCGGCACCGCCCATGCGGTGCTGGCGGCGCGCGCGGCGATCGCGCGCGGCGCCGACGATCTCCTGGTCGCCTTCGGCGACACGCCGTTGATTACGGCCGAAACCTTCGGGCGAATGCGAGCGCCGTTGCAGCAGGGCGCGGCGCTCGCGGTTCTCGGTTTTCGCGCCGCCGATCCGACCGGCTACGGCCGGCTCCTGATGCAGGGCGGCCGGCTGGTCGCGATCCGCGAACACGCCGACGCCAGCGCGGAAGAGCGCAAGGTCACGTTGTGCAACGCCGGGGTGATGGCGCTCGACGGCCGCAACGCACTGAAAATTCTCGACCGGATCGGAAATGCCAACAGCAAGGGCGAATATTATCTGGTCGATGCCGTCACCATTGTCAGGGATTTGGGACTGGAGGCCGTCGTGATCGAAACCAGCGAAGATGAAGTACGCGGTATCAACACCAAGGCACAACTCGCCGAAGCCGAGGGCGTGATGCAGGAGCGCTTGCGCAAGCAGGCGATGGAGGCCGGTGTGACGCTGATCGCGCCGGAGACCGTCTATCTCGCCGCCGACACGAAGTTCGGCAAGGACGTCACCATCGAGCCCTTCGTGGTGATCGGGCCCGGCGTCTCCATCGCCGATGGCACGGTGATCCATTCCTTCTCACACATTGTGCAGGCCACGATCGGCAAGAACACTTCCGTCGGGCCCTATGCGCGGCTCAGGCCCGGGACCTCGCTCGGCGATGGCGCGAAGATCGGCAATTTCGTGGAGACCAAGGCCGCGACGCTGGAGGCGGGCGTCAAGGTCAATCATCTCTCCTACATCGGCGACACCGAGATCGGCGCCAACAGCAATATCGGCGCCGGCACCATCACCTGCAACTACGACGGCTTCACCAAGAACAAGACCATCATCGGCAAGGGCGCCTTCGTCGGCACCAATTCCTCACTGGTGGCGCCGGTCAAGATCGGCGACGGCGCCTATATCGGTTCGGGCTCGGTCATCACGCGTGACGTGCCTGATGATGCGATGGCGGTCGAGCGCAGCCAGCAAAGCATCCGGGAGGGCGGCGCAAGCCGCTATCGCGAGGTCAAGACGCGCGGCAAGAAACCGAAGGCGTGATTATTGGTTCCAAGGCGAAGAGCGCCGTTCAAAAATCGACTGATCTGCCCAAGATTTGGAGCCTCGCCGAGGCGAGCCTCCGATGATCGTTCTTGCACCGTGATCAAGCAGCCTCGGCGTTGACAGCGGAGATCGCGATCCTGCTCAGCGCGTCGTCGGTCTTCTCCTCGGACAAGGTCTGACCGGTATCGACGAATAGTGCGTTGAGGTCTTTTTCGGACATGCTGCTCTCCAGTCGAAAAACTGTTGTGTCGTTGGCCAACACGAGACCGTGAGGTCGGTTCGTGGCGCCGGCGGCCGGGGAGAAATCGTCGTCTTCTCACTGGCCACGAGTCACTGGCCACGAGCTTGACGGATGGACTGTGCTCAAATTCCAGGGCGAGCCGCAGTGAGGTCAGTTGACGCAGTCAGGAACCTCCGCGCGCGGTGAGTAGTTACAGCCTCATCACAATGGAGGTATGTCCATGGACTGGAATCGCGTTGAAGGAAACTGGAAGCAGGTGAAGGGCAAGGTCAAGGAGCAGTGGGGTAAGCTCACGGACGATGATCTCGACGTCATCGCCGGCAAGCAGGAGCAACTGGAGGGAAAACTTCAGCAGCGCTACGGCTACCACAAGGACCAGGCCAGCAAGGAGATCGACGACTGGTATGGCCGTCAGCGCTGGTAATGCACCATGCATTGAATGATGAAAAGCCCCGCCGTCGCGGGGCTTTTCTCTGATGCGTGACGCCCCCGGTTCAAGCCCGCTCACGTTCCCTCTCGTTTCGGGGGTTGTATATGCAAGCCTCGGGCGTTATCTGCGCCGCGAGAACGCGCTGGCGTGAAATCGTTAAGCTGTTAGTTTAACGCTGTCGCAATCGGCAATAATTATTGAGTATCTGGCCGCCAGCGAACTTCGTTAAGAAAGCCGCGGGCGTTCGAGAGTCGTATCGGGGGATTTACCGCATGTGCGGGATCGTCGGCATTTTGGGGCGCGAGCCGGTTGCGGAGCAACTGGTCGATTCACTCAAGCGGCTCGAATATCGCGGTTACGATTCGGCCGGTATCGCGACGTTGGAAGGCAAGACGCTGCAGCGCCGCCGGGCCGAAGGCAAGTTGAAGAACCTCGAGAAGCGGCTGCGGGATGAGCCGCTCAACGGTCGTACCGGCATCGGGCACACCCGCTGGGCCACCCACGGCAGGCCGACCGAGAACAACGCCCATCCGCACGCGACCGAACGCGTCGCCGTGGTCCATAACGGCATCATCGAGAACTTCCGCGAGTTGCGCGAGGCGCTGGAAAAGCAGGGCGCGGTTTTCAAGACCGAGACCGACACCGAGATCGTGCTGCATCTCGTCGACAACATGCTGCGGAACGGCGTCAAGCCGGTCGAGGCGGTGAGGGCGGCGCTGTCGGAGCTGCGCGGAGCATTCGCGCTCGGCTTCATCTTTACGGGCGAAGACGATCTGATGATCGGCGCGCGCAACGGCCCGCCGCTTGCCGTCGGCCATGGCGACGGCGAGATGTATCTCGGCTCGGATGCGATCGCGCTCGGTCCCTTCACCGATACGATCAGCTATCTGGAGGACGGCGATTGGGTCGTGCTGACCCACAAGGGCGCGACGATCTACGACAAGAACAACGCAATCGTGCGCCGCGCCGCCGTCAAGCACGCCGGGTCTTCCTCCCTGGTCGACAAGGCGAATTATCGCCACTTCATGGCCAAGGAAATCCACGAGCAGCCGGAAGTGGTCGGCCACACGCTGGCGCGCTATGTCGATATGGCGAGCGAGCGTGTATTTCTGCCGATCAAGCTGCCGTTCGACTTCAACAACGTCCAGCGCATCTCGATCACGGCCTGCGGTACGGCGAGCTATGCGGGCTATGTGGCGAAATACTGGTTCGAACGGTTCTCGCGCATTCCGGTCGAGGTCGATGTCGCCTCCGAATTCCGCTACCGCGAGGCGCCCTTGCGCAAGGGTGACCTTGCGATCTTCATCTCGCAGTCCGGCGAGACTGCCGACACGCTGGCCGCGCTCCGCTATGCCAAGGCCGAAGGCGCGCACACGCTCTCCGTGGTCAACGTGCCGACCTCGACCATCGCCCGCGAAAGCGAGACCGTGCTGCCGACGCTTGCGGGGCCCGAGATCGGCGTCGCCTCGACCAAGGCGTTCACCTGCCAGCTCATGGTGCTGGCCGCGCTTGCGGTCGCGGCCGGCAAAGCGTGCGGTAAATTGTCTGATGACGATGAGGCCAGGCTGGTGCACGGGCTGATCGAAATTCCGCGGCTGATGGCCGCGGCGCTTACGACAGAGCCACAGATCGAGAAGCTGGCGCGGGAGCTGTCGAAAAGTCGCGACGTGCTCTATCTCGGCCGCGGCACCTCGTTCCCGCTGGCGCTCGAGGGCGCGCTGAAGCTGAAGGAAATCTCCTACATCCACGCCGAGGGCTATGCCGGCGGCGAGCTCAAGCACGGGCCGATTGCGCTGATCGACGAAAACACACCGGTCGTGGTGATCGCGCCGCACGACCACATTTTCGAAAAAACCGTCTCAAACATGCAGGAAGTCGCCGCGCGCGGCGGCAACATTATCCTGATGACGGACGCGAAGGGGGCGGCGGGGGCCAGCATGCCGTCGCTGGTGACCATCGTGCTGCCGGACATGGCGGCAGCCTTCACGCCGATGGTCTATGCCGTCCCGGTGCAGCTTCTGGCGTATCATACCGCCGTGGTGATGGGGACCGACGTTGACCAGCCCCGAAATCTCGCGAAATCGGTGACGGTCGAATAGGTGGCTTGGGAATAGGCAAAAGCAGGGCTTGCGCGACACTCCGCGCCCTTCAAAAATCTGCTAGAACGCCTAGCTGATAGTAGAACCCCTGCCTGGAACCCGAATGAGCTCCCGCAACAAACAGCCCCCGGCCGACGTGCCGCCGCCCGAAACCGCGCCGGACACCGCGTCGCACGGGATCATGGCGCGGTTTCGGAACTATTTCCTGACCGGCCTTGTCGTCGCGGGTCCCGTCGCGATCACGCTGTATTTGACCTGGTGGTTCGTGACCTGGGTCGATGGGCTGGTGCGGCCGTTCGTGCCCGTCGCCTATCGCCCGGAAACCTATCTGCCGTTCGGGCTGCCGGGTTCCGGACTGATCGTCGCCGTCGTCGCGCTGACGCTGCTGGGTTTTCTCGCCGCCAATTTGATCGGTCGCACGCTGGTCGATCTCGGCGAGAGCCTGCTTGGGCGGATCCCCGCCGTGCGTGCCATCTATCGCGGCCTGAAGCAGGTGTTCGAGACGCTGTTTTCGGGCCAGGGGTCGAGCTTCCGGCGCGTCGGCCTGGTCGAATTTCCATCGCCCGGCATGTGGTCGATCGTGCTGATCTCGCAGGCGCCGAGCGCCGACGTCGCCAACAGTCTGCCGGGCCAGGAGGACCACATCTCGGTGTTCCTGCCCTGCGCGCCGAACCCGACCACCGGCTTCTTCTTCTACGTGCCGAAGAGCAAGATCATCGAAGTCGACATGAGCACCGAAGATGCCGCGACGCTGATCATGTCCTGCGGCGTCGTGCAACCGGGCTCCAACTCCGATCCGCGGAAGAAGGCGGCGGCGCTGGCGGGCATGGCCAACGCGGCGCGGATCGCCAATTCCTCGCTGCAGGCTGAGCCGGCGAAGGTGGAGTGATGCGAAGTGCTGTTCCGGGGCGCGAAGACGCGAACCCGGAATCTCGAGATTCCGGGTCTGGTGCTAAGGCACCATCCCGGAATGACGGTGTCTAAATCATCCCGCGCCGATCAGCGGAATGGCTTCATCGCGCTCGAACAAATAGAGCACGCAGCGCAGCGCCTCGCCGCGCTCGCCTGCAAGTCTTGGATTGTCCTTCATGATGCGCAACGCCTCGTCGCGCGCCTGGGTGATGAGCTGGCCGTGCACGTCCGATCGCGCGATGCGATAGCCCGGCAGGCCGCTCTGGCGGATGCCGAGCACGTCGCCTTCGCCGCGCAGCTTCAAATCCTCCTCCGCGATCCGGAAGCCGTCGGTGGTCTCGCGGATGACCTTGAGCCGCGCCTTGGACATTTCGCCGAGCGGCTCGTGGTAGAGCAAGAGGCAGGTCGAGGCCTCGGCGCCGCGCCCGATCCGCCCGCGCAACTGGTGCAGTTGCGCGAGCCCAAAGCGCTCGGCGTTCTCGATCACCATGATGGTGGCGGCAGGAACGTCGACGCCGACCTCGACCACGGTGGTCGCGACCAGAAGCTGGATCTCGTGGGCAGCGAAGGCTGCCATCACGCGGTCCTTCCCGGTGCCCTTCATCTGGCCGTGGACAAGACCGACCTTGCCGGCGAATCGCCTCTCAAGGCTCTCGAAGCGCTGGGTCGCATTGGTGAGATGATCCGTGCCCTCGGCTTCGCTTTCCTCGACCAGGGGGCAGATCCAGTAGACGAGCTTGCCCTGTGAGAGCGCACGGCCGACCGCGTCCATCACGTCTTCCAGCCGGCTGTCGGGAACGGCGCGGGTGTCGATCGGCTGGCGGCCGGCCGGTTTCTCGCGGAGTTCCGAGACGTCCATGTCGCCGAAATAGGTCAGCACCAGCGTGCGGGGAATGGGCGTGGCGCTCAAGACCAGCACATCGACGGCTTCGCCCTTGGAGGTCAGCGCCAGCCGCTCGCGGACGCCGAAGCGATGCTGCTCGTCGACGACGGCGAGCGCGAGCGCCTTGAACACGACGTCGTCCTGGATCAGCGCATGCGTGCCGACGAGCAAATCGATCTCGCCGGCTTCGAGCCGCGCCAACAATTCGCGCCGTTCCTTGCCCTTCTCGCGGCCGGTGAGGATTGCGACTTCCATTCCGGCGCGCTCGGCGAGCGGCGCGATGGTCTTGATGTGCTGGCGCGCCAGGATTTCCGTCGGCGCCATCAGCGCGGCCTGCTTGCCAGCTTCCGTGACGGCCGCGGCTGCAAGCAGCGCCACCACGGTTTTGCCGGAGCCGACGTCGCCCTGCAGCAGCCGCAGCATGCGCACGGGCTGCTTGAGATCATCGGCAATAGCTGCGGCGGCCTGCCGCTGCGAGGCGGTCAGCGCATAAGGCAGCGCGTCGATGATCTTCTTGCGGAGATGTCCGTCGCCGGCATGGCGGTTGCCGGCCGGCCGGCGCAATTGCGCGCGGATCAGCGCCAGCGCCAGTTGTCCGGCGAGAAGCTCGTCGAAAGCGAGCCGCGACCAGAATGGACCGTCCGGCAGGATGTCGGTCAGCTCGACGGGCTGGTGCACGCGATGGAATGCCTCCCGGATCGGCGGGAAGTGGCAGCGGCGGATCACGTCCGGGCTGATCCATTCGGGCAGGTCCGGGAGCTTCACCAGTGCCTGCGCCACGGCCCGCTTGAGCGAGCCGAGTGCGAGCCCTTCGGTCAGCGGATAAACGGGATCGATGCCGGACAGCTTTGCGAACGCGGCTTCGTCCACCACGCGATCGGGATGCACGATCTGCGGGATGCCGTCATACATCTGCAAGGTGCCCGAGACGAAGCGCCTGGCACCGACCGGCAGCAGCTTCTCGACATACCCCGGCTGGGCGCGGAAATAGGTCAGCACCACCTCGCCGGTGTCGTCGCTGGCATAGACGAGATACGGCACGCGGCGATTGCGCGGCGGAGGTGGCCGGTGCCGCTCGACCGTCACCTCGAGCGTCACCACGGTTCCAGGCGCGGCGTCGCGGATTTTCGGCCGCGCGCGGCGGTCGATCACCTGGCTCGGCAGATGCAGCAGCAGGTCGACCAGCCGCGGCGTCTCGTCCCGGCCGAGCAGGTAGCGCAAGAGCTTGTCCTGCTTGGGGCCCACGCCTGGAAGGCCCGCGACCGGCGCGAACAGCGGATTGAGAAGAGCAGGGCGCATCAAACCTCTCGGCGCATTGCTCCTATCCTTCAAAAGACAGGAGATCGGCGGGTCAAGCCCGGCAGGAACAGCACAGTTGATAACTTGCTTGTCAAACAGGGCTGACATCGGCACGAACCGTGGCTATATCCACCGCGCCCGGCACGTCCGGGCTTTTGGCGTTGGACTGGATGTTTGGGACATGACTGGATCGACAAGGTCGAGCCACGGATTGGACGACCGCCGCAAGCGGCTGCTGTTCCGCTGCTGGCACCGCGGCACCCGCGAGATGGATTTGATCCTCGGCCGCTTTGCGGATGCCGAGATTGCGGCGCTGTCCGACGTTGAATTGGGCGAGCTGGAGCGCCTGATCGAGGTGCCCGATCCCGATCTCTATGCGGCGCTGACTGGTGACATGCCGCTCGCGCCGGAATTCTCAGGCCCGCTGTTCGACCGCATCAAGGCCCGTCGCGCCGTGGATCGGGACGCATGAAACCCCGAGCCAAATCTCCGGCCGAATTGCTGACGCCCGGCCGCGCGCTGACGCTTGCCAATGTCGCCGAGGGCGCCGAAGGGCTTGTCATCTCCGATCTCGCGCGCGCCATCGCCGCGAAGCCGAAGAAGCCCGCGATCAGTCTCGCCGTGGTCTGCCGCGACGGGCCGCGCATGCAGCAATTGGCGCGCGCGCTGGAGTTCTTTGCGCCCGATCTGCCGGTGCTGCAGTTTCCGGCGTGGGACTGCCAGCCCTATGACCGCGTCTCGCCGCATGGTGGCATCCTGGCGCAGCGCCTGACCACGTTGGCGCGGCTGTCGCGGCTGACCGGCAGCGAGAAGCCGCTGATCGTGCTGACGACGGTCAATGCGATCGTGCAGCGCGTGCCGGCGCGCGATGTGGTCGCAGCCCAGGCGTTGTCGGTCGCACCCGGTCAGGTCGTGCCGATGGATTCCGTCGTCGCGTGGCTGGAGCACAATGGCTACTCGCGTTCCTCGACCGTGCGCGAGCCCGGCGAATACGCGGTGCGCGGCGGCATCCTTGATCTCTTCCCGGCCGGGCTCGACCAGCCCGTGCGCTTCGATTTCTTCGGCGACTCGCTCGAGTCGATCCGCTCCTTCGATGCCGAAACCCAGCGCACGCTGCTCGACATGCGCTCGCTCGACCTGGTGCCGATCTCGGAATTCCAGTTGCTCACCGAAACCATCCGCCGTTTCCGCATGGGCTATGTCGCCGAGTTCGGCGCGCCAACTCCGGACGACCAGCTCTATGAGGCCGTCAGCGAAGGCCGGCGCCATCCCGGCGTGGAGCACTGGCTGCCGTTGTTCCAGGAGCGGATGGACACGCTGTTCGACTATCTCGGCGATGCGCCGGTTGCGATCGAACCGCAGGGCGAGGACGCCGCGCGCGAGCGATTCAAGCAGATCGCCGACTATTACGAAGCGCGGCGCGAGGCGATGGAGCATCCCGGAGGCGGCGCGGTCTATAAGCCGTTGCCGCCGGATCGCCTGTATTTGACTGAAACCGAATGGAAGATGCAGCTAGGCGAGGGCGCGCTGGCGCGGTTCACGCCGTTTGCGGTGCCCGAGGATGCCGGCGTGTTCGACGCCGGCGCGCGGCAGGGGCGCAGTTTCGCGCCGGAGCGCAACGACGGCAATGTCAACGTGTTCGAGGCGGTCGTCGCGCATATCCGCGCATTGCAGGCCCAACGCAAGAAGGTCGTGGTGACGCTGTGGAGCGAAGGCTCGCGCGACCGCATGCGCAGCATGCTGAGCGACCACAAGCTCGTGAACCTCACCAGCGTCAATTCGTGGCGCACGGTGCAGGCAACGCCGCGCAACGAGGCGATGCTCGCCGTGCTCGGCATGGAATCGGGCTTCGAGACCGATGACGTCGCCGTCATCAGCGAGCAGGACATCCTGGGCGACCGCCTGGTGCGGCCGCGCAAGGCGAACCGCAAGCTCGAGAACTTCATTTCGGAGGTGACGAGCCTCGCCTCGGGTGATCTCGTGGTCCATGTCGAGCACGGCATTGGCCGCTTCATCGGCTTGCAGACCCTCGAAGTGTCCGGCGCGCCGCATGACTGCCTCGAATTACATTATGCTGCCGAGACCAAGCTGTTCCTGCCGGTCGAGAACATCGAGCTGTTGTCGCGCTTTGGCTCCGACAGCGCCAATGTCGAGCTCGACCGGCTTGGCGGCACCGGCTGGCAGACGCGCAAGGCCAAGCTGAAGAACCGCATCCGGGAGATTGCAGGCGAGCTGATCAAGATCGCGGCCGAACGCATGCTCCATGAGGCGCCGAAGCTGCCGGTGCAGGCCGGCATCTATGACGAGTTCTGCGCTCGTTTCCCCTATGAGGAGACCGAGGACCAGCTGACGGCGATCCAGTCGACGCTGAAGGACCTCGAATTGGGCCGTCCCATGGATCGGCTGATCTGCGGCGATGTCGGTTTCGGCAAGACCGAGGTGGCGCTGCGCGCGGCGTTCGCGGTAGCGCTCGACGGCAAGCAGGTCGCGGTCGTGGTGCCGACCACCTTGCTCGCACGCCAGCACACCACGACCTTCGCCGAGCGCTTCAAGGGATTTCCGGTGAACGTCGCACAGGCTTCGCGTCTGATCGCGAGCAAGGAGCTGACCCAGGTCAAGAAGGGGCTCACCGACGGCTCGATCGACATTGTGGTCGGCACCCACGCGCTGCTCGGCAGGGCGATCAAGTTCCGCGACCTTGGCCTTCTCATCGTCGACGAGGAGCAACACTTCGGCGTCAGTCACAAGGAACGGCTGAAGCAGCTCCGCGCGGAAGTGCATGTGCTGACGCTGAGCGCGACGCCAATCCCGCGCACGCTGCAACTCGCGCTGACGGGCGTGCGTGAGCTCTCGATCATCGCTTCGCCGCCGGTCGATCGTCTCGCGGTGCGCACCTTCGTCGCCCCGCACGATCCCCTGATGATCCGCGAGGCGCTGCTGCGCGAGCGCTACCGCGGTGGCCAGGCCTTCTATGTCGTGCCGCGGATCGAGGACCTCGCAGGAGTGAAAGACTTCCTCGACAAGAACGTGCCGGAGATGAAGGTCGCGGTCGCGCACGGCCAGATGCCGCCGACCGCGATCGAGGACATCATCTCGGCCTTCTATGACGGCAAATTCGACATCCTGCTTTCGACCACGATCGTCGAATCCGGTCTCGACATCCCCAACGCCAACACGCTGATCGTGCACCGCGCCGACATGTTCGGGCTCGCACAGCTCTATCAGCTTCGCGGCCGGGTGGGGCGCTCGAAGCTGCGCGCCTACGCGCTGTTCACGCTGCCGGCGCAGCAGAAGATCACGGCGCAGGCCGAAAAACGGCTGACCGTGCTGCAGTCGCTGGAGACACTGGGCGCGGGATTCCAGTTGGCGTCCCACGACCTCGACATCCGAGGCGCCGGCAATCTGCTCGGCGAGGAGCAGTCGGGGCACATCAAGGAGGTCGGCTTCGAGCTTTACCAGTCGATGCTGGAGGAGGCGATCGTCAACCTCAAGGCCGGCGTCGCCGAGCCCGCCGCCGACCGCTGGTCGCCGCAGATCACCATCGGCATGCCCGTGCTGATCCCCGAGGATTACGTCGCAGACCTTTCGGTGCGGCTGTCGCTCTACCGCCGGCTTGCCGACCTGGAGACCGACGAGGAGATCGACAATTTCGCGGCCGAACTGCGCGACCGCTTTGGCGTGCTGCCGGACGAGGTGCGCTATCTCTTCAAGGTCGCGGCGATAAAGGCCTATTGCCGCCGCGCCAATGTCGAGAAGGTCGATGCCGGACCGAAGGGCGCCGTCATCACCTTCCGCGACAACAGCTTTGCGCATCCGGACCGTCTCGTGTTCTTCATCAGGCAGCATGGCCACGCGGCCAAGGTGCGCCCCGATATGAAGGTCGTGTTCTTCCAGGACTGGGAGACGCCGGAAGAACGGCTAGCCGGCACCACAGAAATCTTGCGGCAGCTCGCCAACCTTGCGGAGAACAAGAAGGCCGCATGAATCTCGTCATTGCGAGAGCGCTAGCGACGAAGCAATCCATTCTCCCGCCGCGGCGCTATGGATTGCTTCGCGGAGCCTGTCATCCGGCCGCGCTTCGCGCGGACCGGGTGGCTCGCGATGACGCTGCGAATTGCCGACTCAGGATGCGGCGCGTTGCGCGTCGCTGGTGAGCCGCGCGAGCAGCGATTTCGCCGAGTCCTGCGGCGACAGGCTTGCAACGGTAACCGAAGGCTCCGAGCGCACGCCGCGCTTGCCGCTATCAGTGTGGCGCATCACGGCCGTAAGCCGCCGCGCGATTCCGTGCGCGTTGCGCAGGTCGGCATTGGCGAACGCCACGATCACGGAGCCGTCGCTCTGCATGGCGCCGAAATCCGTCTGCCGCATCAACCGGCTGATGATCCGCGCGCCATCGAGCTGTGCGCGGGGATTGTCGGCTGCAAAGCTGAAGCGCGCGACCGAGAGGCTGCCGCCATCCGCAAGCGTCTGGCGGACGGCGTTCGGAAAATCGCGATCGAACGTTGCTTGCGAGAGCAAGCCGGTTTGCGGGTCGAGCAGCCCTTCGGCGTCGGCGGCGCGCAAGGTGCGCCCGAGACGGGCCTCGAAGGCATGCTGGCGGATCAGCGGCAGCGCATTCGCCGCAATGGTCGCAGGCTCACCCATGATGATTTCGAGGTTGGGCAGCTCGTAGCTGGGAGCGAGGTCGCTTGTCGTGAGCACCACCGGCAGCTTGCGGAAGCGCGTGTCTTCCGACAACACGATGAGCAACGCGTGGACGACGCGCGGAGAAAACCCTTCGCCGACGACGATGCCGTCAATATCGCGGGTGTTGAGGTGGTTGGCGGCGGCCTCGATCGAGAAGGCGCCGACCACGCCCAGGTGTTCGCCGAGTGCAACGGAGAGCGCGGGGTAAGCGCCGCCGCGGCCGATCAGAAGCACGGTCGCTTCCCGCGCCGGATCAGTCTCGGGCAGGCGCGTGATCGGATCCTCGCTGAGGCGGCGCAGCACCGTCATATGCAATGAGCGGACCCGCAGCGCTGCGTTCAGGCGAGCGATCAGGCGGTCGAACTTTCCATCATGGGACGAAAACGGAATGGCATTGTCGGGAAGCGGGCTATCCGGTTCGACCGCGATGAGAGGAAGGTAGGGCTTTCGTGCCGCAATCAATTTCGCCAGCGCCTCGAACGCCGCGTAATCAATGCCGCGCATGTCCGCGAGAACCGCGGACGGCTGCACCTGTGCGACGGCTTTCGCCGCGTCGGCAAGGCCAATCTCGATCACCGGAAATAGCTGCGCTTCGTCGAGCGCTGTCGCAAAGGAAGGCCGTCCGGCACAGGAGACGACGAGGAGGGGGCCTTGCTGGGACATTCTTCAACTCGGAACTGAGAAGCGCTGGAGTTGAAGAACCTAAATCCGGCGGCTTAATGCACCGTCAACGGAGCCGGTCATCGGTCGCTAGGCGGCGCTGGAGCGATCCCGAAAAGCTTCTACCATCAACGGGTTGAGGCCAAGTTCCAAAAGCGCTTCGCGGGCGCGGGCATTGTCCTGGGCTCGCCCCGCGAGCCGATGGCCGCTGAGACGGTCCGGCAGCGCCGTGAGCAGCGCGCCCTGGCCGAGGCGCCGCCCCCATTCCTGCAAGTCCGACGAGAGGAAACGATAGCCGCCGACACCCAACACGCCATTGGGCGGCGCGGTGATCGCAATCGCACCCGTCGAACGATCAAGCCGGGCGGCATATTCGGTATCGACATAGTCGCGCGGCGGCTGCGCGATCAGGGAGTCGCTTGTCGGCGGCGGGGGTGCGTAGGCCGCAATCGCCACCATCGGCCCGCGCAGGCCCAGCGTTCCCTTCGGAGTCAGCAGGATTTCACCCGCGATCGAGGAACCGGGCAATTCGCGCGGCGCGCCATGCAGCCCCGCTTTCACCAGCGCCGGCGCGCCATCCCCGGCATTGCGCCGTGCGCCGAACAGCCCGGCCTCGCCGAACAGATAGACGTCGGTCAGCGTCGCGCGCCGCGCGGTCCAGTACGGGCTGGAGGCGACCTGCTCCGGGGCGCGCCACAGGCCGATCACATTGCGCAGGTTCGGCATCCGGGCCGAAAAATCCATCTCGTCGAGCCGCAGCGCCAGCGGCGCCGGCACGATCAGGGTGTCGCAGGAATGTTCGCCGGCCTGTTGCTCGAGCACGTCGCCATCGAAGGGATGATGCAGCACCAGCGTCCCGCCGGAAAGCAGCCACACCACCATCGAGGCCGCGATCCCGCCGAACGAGGAAGGCGCGAAGGCCGACATCACGGTTGCGCCCTGCGCGACATCGCTTTCGAGCGAGAGCGCAAGCGCGCCTGCAATGATGCTCAGATGCGTGCGCGGCACCGCGCGAAACCCGTCGCCGGTCACGTCGAATGAAATGATCGCGGCCTTGCGGCCGTCCTGGATCACCGGCCGATGGCTGCTCGAGGGACGGGTGAGCGCGTCATCGAGCGAGGCCATGCCTTCAGGCAGGTCGGTGCCGAACCCGCAGACATGTCGGATCGAAAAGGCTTCAGCCGCAGCATTCATGGCGAGGTCGGCATGCACCACGCCGTCGATCCTGGCCGTGGTCACGATGGCGCGCGCGCTGGTGCGATTGAGCGCGGCGACGAGTTCCGCCTGCCGCCACAACAGCGGAAACAGCGCGACGACGAGGCCCGCACGATGGGCGGCAAGCACGGTCAGCGCGAACTCGACGGTGTTCGGCAGTTGCACGGCAATGACGGAGTGGGCCGGAAGCCCGGCATCGATGAAATGCGCCGCGAGCGCGGAGATCGCGCGATCGGCTTCCGCATAGGTCAGGCGTTTCGGGGCATGGCCGGTGACCCGCGCCTTGTTGGCGGGGTCGACGAGCGCCACCGCGTCCGGCTTGCGGGCCAGGATGCGCTGGAACAGCATGTCGAGGGTCGGCGATGCGCTGGGTTGATTCACCTAAAGCCCCGTTTTCGAAGTCCGCTTCCGGTCACTTTGCCTTGCTGTCCGGCTTCTGCCACCAGCTTTCCGGAAGATAGCCGACCAGAGCGGTCTCCGAAGGCCGTTCTACCCGATTCCATCGGGCAATCCATTGGTCGCCGAGGTTAAGCACGGGAATAGCGTAGAAACCGGACATCAGCGCGCGGTCCAGCGCGCGAACCGCCGAGACAAAGGCGGTATGGTCGCGGGCGCTGAGCAGCGCGGCGATCATGGCGTCGATGGCGGGGTCCTTGGCCCCCATGTAATTACGGGTCCCCAGGGTGTCGGCGGCCTGGCTGCCGAAATAGAACGACTGCTCGTTACCCGGCGACAGCGATTGGTCCCAGCGATTCGGGATCATGTCGAACTCATAACCCAGCCGCCGTTGGTCGAACTGCACCGCGTCGACCGTGCGCACCGTTGCCTGAATACCGGCGCGCCTGAGGTTTTCGGAAAAGTTCAGCGCGATCCGCTCCTGGTCGCGGGTGACGACCATGATCTCGAACGTCATCGGCGTCTTTGTCGATCGCTGGCGCAGTACGGTGCCTTCGAGGTCGAAACCGGCATCTTTCAGCAGCGACAACGCCGCGCGAAGGGTCATGCGGTCGCGACCCGAGCCGTCGGTGACGGGCAGGCGATAGCTGCCGTCGAGAATGTCGGGCGGGATGTTGGCGGCGTATGGCTTCAACAGTTCCTTTTCGCGCTCGTCGGCGGGCCGGCCATAGGCCGACAGTTCCGAGCCGGCAAAGAAACCGCCGTCGCGCTTGTACAGGTCGAAGAAATAATTGTGATTGATCCACTCGAAATCGAACAACAGCGTCAGCGCGCGGCGGACGCGGATGTCGGAAAATACCGGGCGGCGGGTGTTGAACACGAAAAATTCCGAAGGCCGCGGCAAACCGGTCTTCAGCGTTTCGCGGATCACCTCGCCATCCCTGACCGCGGCAAAGTCATAGCCGTCGTGCCAGCGCAGCGGTTCGAACTCGACGCGATAGTCGTAGAGGCCGCGCTTGAAGGCTTCGAAATAGCCGTTGGCCTCGCGGAAATAGTCGAGCCGGATCTCGTCAAAATTGAACAGCCCGCGATTGACCGGCAGATCGCGGCCCCAGTAATCGGGGTTGCGGGTGAAGGTAATGCTGGCGCCCGGTTTGACCGCGCTGACTCGATAGGGCCCCGAGCCGATCATGGGCGTGAGCGAGGTTTCCTCGAACGTCGAGACGTCGATGGCGTGCTTGGGCAGCACCGGCATCAATCCCAGGATAAGCGGCAATTCGCGGTCATTGGCGCCGGAGAGATCGAAGCGCACGGTGAGCGGATCGATCGCTTCTGCCTTGGCGACCTTCGAATAATACTGGCGGTGGTTCGGCCGGCCGTGGTCGCGCAGGAGCTGCCAGGAGAACAGCACATCCTCGGCAGTTACCGGTTTGCCGTCTGAAAATCGCGCCCGGGGATCGAGACGGAAGGTGACGAAGGTGCGGTCGTCGTTGGTCTCCACCGTCTTGGCGATCAGGCCGTAGAGCGTGAACGGCTCGTTCTCGCCCCGCGCCATCAGGCTTTCGATCACATAGCCGCGCTCGAAATTGTAGGGACGAACCTGCTGCACCGGCACGCCCCTCACGATCATCGGATTGAGGCTGTCGAACGTGCCGAGAATGCCCCAGACCAGCCGGCCGCCCTTCGGCGCGTCAGGGTTGAAATAGGGCGGGTGGGTGAAATCGGCCGGAATGGCCGGGGTGCCATGCATCGCGATGGCATGGCTTTCCTCCGCCGCCGCGGGGCCGGCCAGGGCGGCCGTCGGGAGCACCAGCGCAAGCGCAAAACGGACGAGGGCACCAGCGCTTATGCGCCTAAAATCTAACATGGAAACGCATGGATTTGATTCGGTACGGCTCACGCCGGGGTTTTAGCATAAGCCCGCAACCCGGCGGATTACCTGCGGCTAAAGATGCCGGCCGGCATTGATCTTTCCGTCCGCCCCTGTATGAAAGCGGGCGATTGAGGCTGGCGGCAGCACTGTCACTTAACCGCCTCAATTGACAAGGAGACAGCCGCGCGAACCGGCTTGGTGGTGGGCGTCACCGGGCGTTCGTGCGTTCCCGTTCAGAAAGGGTTTTCCGCGATGAATTTCCGTATCTTGGCCGCGTCGGTCGGGCCGCGTGCGCGGCTGATCGCCTTGCTGGCGGCAACCGCTCTGGCCGTGCCTTTTGCGGTTTCCGACGCCCAGGCGCAGGCTCCGGCTCCCGGCGCACCCAAGAAAGCCGCTCCGAAGGCCGCCCCGAAGGCGCCTGCCGCTCCCGCCGCCCAGGCCCCCGCGCAGCAGCCTCCGGCCGCCCAGGCGCAGGCCCCGGCCCAGCAGGGTGGCGCCCCCGCGCAGCCGCAGGACCAGCAGGTGCAACTGATCTATGCGCCGTGGACCAAATTCTGCCTGAAGGGCCAGGACGCCAACGCCAAGCAGGTCTGCTTTACCGGCAAGGACGGCCGTATCGAGTCCGGGCAGCCGGTGGTTGCGGCCGTTATCATCGAGCCTGAAGGCGAGCCCAAGAAGATCCTGCGCGTGACGCTGCCGCTCGGCATGCAACTGGTTCACGGAACGCGCATCATCGTTGACAACAACGCGCCGATGCAGTCGCCCTACGTGATCTGCTTCGCCAATGGCTGCATGTCCGACTACGAGGCGACGCCGGAGCTTCTGGGCAATATGAAGAAAGGCCAGAACCTGGTGGTGCAGGCCATCAATGCCAACGGCGCGCCGCTTACACTGCCGCTGCCGCTCGGGGAATTCGCCAAGGCCTATGACGGTCCGCCGACCGACCCGAAGGTATTCGAGGAAACCCAGAAGAAGCTGCAGGAAGAATTGCAGAAGCGCGCCGAGGAAGCGCGCAAGAAGCTTGAGGCGACCCAGCCCGCCGGCGGTGCGCCGCCCGCGAACCCGGCCGCCAAGTAAAGGCCGACATGTAAAGGCCGACATGTAAAGGCCGACATGGCCAACAGCAAAAAGGCGCTCGGGAGAGCGCCTTTTTTGTTGGGTCAATGAAGTAGCTTGAACTTTGAAACCTCTAGTTTAGCGACGGGTTGCGCGGGCGATAGCCGCCCGACTTGTCCTTCACAAAGATTTCGGCGACCTGGGAATGCCGGATCGGTTCGCCGGAATCATCGGGCAGCAGGTTCTGCTCGGAGACATAGGCGACATATTCCGATTCCGAATTCTCGGCCAGCAGATGATAGAACGGCTGATCCTTGTGAGGACGGACATCCTCCGGGATCGACAGCCACCATTCCTCGGTGTTGTTGAATTCGGGGTCGATATCGAAGATCACCCCCCGGAATTTGAATACCCGGTGGCGCACGATCTGACCGATCTGGAACTTGGCGGTTCGCGCTTTGATCATGTCCTGTCGATAGACCATCGTGGGCGTCGATGCTAGTGCCCCGGTTGATGAATTAACCTTATCCTCTTGCCCGGAATATCCGGTGAGCGAAGAAATTCCCTGGAAATGATCGACATTCTCAATCTTGCGGTGCCGTATTTCGGCCTGATCTTCATCGGTTTCGCCTGCGGCAAGGCCAAGAGCCTGCTGGAAGCCGGCCTCGCCTGGATGAATTTCTTCCTGCTCTATGTGTCGCTGCCGGCGCTGTTATTCGTCATCATGTCGAAAACGCCGTTCGCGGAATTGAACAACCCGCCATTCCTGATTGCGACGACACTGGGCACCATGACCGCTTTTGTGGCGGCGATGCTGGTTGGAAAATTCGTGGGTGGATTGACGCTGCGTGAGATGACACTCGCAGGTCTCGCGGGTGCCTACGGCAATATCGGTTACATGGGACCGGGACTTGCGCTTGCCGTGCTGGGCGCCAAGGCCTCCGCGCCGACCGCGCTGATCTTCTGCTGCGGCTGTTCGGGCCCTTCGCGCAGCCCTGGGCAGCGACTGCGGTGCTGATGGCGTCGCTGCCGCCGGCACTGAATGTGTTCGTGATCGCGCGCCAGAACGACACCTGGATCGAGCCCGCATCGGTCGCGGTCCTGATTGGAACGTTTGCGTCCGTCGTTACCTTGACGAGCGCGATGTGGCTTCTCGGGACCGGTCGGCTGGCGTTTCCTTGAGGGGCGGTCGCGTGCGCCAGGACGGCGCCAGTCCCTCGCGCATGGCAAGCCGCCGCAATGCGCCGATCGAGCCGATCAGATGCAATCCCGCCGCGCGAATGGATTGCATCGGCAGGAGGTCGCTCAGCAGCGACCGGTTGGCAATGTCGATTGCAAAGGTGCGGCTCAACACGTCCGCGCGGCGCTTGAAATCATAGCGCCGCAACGCCGCCGGCGCGCCCGGATCTTCGCCCGCCGCCAATGCCTCGCGCACGATATCGGCGATATCGGCGCCGTCGCGCAGCCCGAGGTTCAGTCCCTGCGCGCCGATCGGGGGGATGACATGCGCGGCTTCACCGACCAGCACGATGCGATGACGCGCGAATTGCCTCGGCCGTTCGATCGCAAGTGGAAAAAGGTTGCGACCGGCCTCGACTTTCACGCGACCGAGGATGGAATGGGATTGCTTCTCCGCCGCTTCCGACAGTTCGTCCTCGCCAAGCCCCATCAGCCGTTCGGCTTCCTTCGGTGCCTGGACCCAGACCACGCTGCAGCGATCGCCGGGCAGCGGCACGAATACGCAAGGGCCCTGCGGCGTGTGAAACTCGGTCGAGATATTCCGGTGCGGCCGCGAATGGCCGATATTGAAGGTGAGGGCGGATTGCTGCAGGTCGCGGCCGGTCACCTCGATGCCTGCGGCTTCCCGGCACAGCGAATGCCGGCCGTCCGCGCCGACGACGAGTCGCGCCGAGATCGAAGTTCCGTTGCCTGCTTTAATGGAAACCGCCGCGTCTTCGGCGACGACGGCCGCCGCTTCGTCATCGAACCGCGTCAGGTTGGAGCACTCGGCGGCGCGCGCCTCGAGCGCGGCCATCAGCGTTCGATTTTCGATGTTGCGACCGAACGCCTCGAGGCCGATCTCCTCGGAGGAAAAGCGCACCTCCGGCGCACGGATCAGGCGGCCGGTATCATCGACGAGACGCATGGTCGTGAGCGCCGCCGCCTGGTCGCGACAGCGTGGCCAGACATCCAGCATTTCCAGGAACTCGACGGAGGCACCCAGCAGCGCGGTGGTGCGATTATCGGCATAAGGCGCGCGCCGCGCGATCAGCGCGGTGTTCGCGCCGGCCTGCGCCAGCGCAATTGCGGCCGTAAGGCCGGCGGGCCCGCCGCCGACGACCGCGACGTCATAAAAGATGGATCCATCGTCCATCCGTCACATCTGACGTTTCCCGGCGGCATTTTCAAGCCCACGGTCATCGTGTTGCGCGGCCGAAGGCCGCAAACCGCGCATGTACAAATCAAGCCGATTCCTGATAGCACTGCGCCCACCATGGAACAGGCCGAACCATCCAGTACCCCGCTCGCGCCGTCTTCGAGACGCGCCGCAGCCTTCGGCGTTCATCTCTTCACCGCGCTTGGCGCAGGCGTCGCCTTGCTTGCGCTGCTCGAGGCCGTGCGTGAGCATTGGTCGGCGATGTTCGCCTGGCTCGGGGTGGCACTTTTGATCGACGCGGCCGACGGCCCGATGGCGCGGCGGCTCGACGTGGTGCGGTTGCAGCCGAACTGGTCCGGCGACGTCCTCGACCTCGTCGTCGATTTCGTCACCTATGTGTTCGTACCGGCCTATGCCATCACCGCCAGCCGCCTGCTGCTGCCGATCGCCGCGCCGCTCCTCGGAATTGGCGTCGCCGTCAGTGGCGCGCTCTATTTCGCCGATCGGCGCATGAAGAGCGACGACAATCATTTCCGCGGCTTCCCGGGCCTGTGGAACGTCGCCGCGTTCTACCTGTTCCTGCTGCACTGGCCGCCGGCGCTCTCGAGCCTCGCCATCGCGCTCTTGATCGTGGCGACCTTCCTGCCGTTCTGGGTATTGCACCCGGTGCGCGTCGTGCGACTGCGCTGGTTGACATTGACGCTGATGGCGGTGTGGGGCGTGCTGACGGTCTACACGCTGGTGCGGAATTTCGACGTTGAAACGCAGGTCACTGTGGCGCTGTGCGCGATCGCGGTCTATGTCATGGCGAGCGACGGAGCGATCCGGCTATTGCGGTCGTTGAAATCATGATCGAACTCCTGACCAGTCCGGAAGCATGGGCGGCGTTGTTGACGCTGACGGCGCTCGAGATCGTGCTCGGCATCGACAATGTCATTTTCCTGTCGGTCATCGTCGCGCGTATCCCCGAGCCGCAGGCGACGCGCGCGCGGCAGATCGGGCTCGCGCTCGCGCTGATTTTCCGCATCCTGCTGCTGAGCCTGCTGGTGTGGCTGATCGGCCTCACGGAAGCGGTCTTCAGCGTGCGCGGCACGGCCTTCTCTTGGCGCGACATCATCCTGATCGGCGGCGGCCTGTTCCTGATCGCGAAGGCGACCCACGAGATTCATGCCGAGGTCGAGGGCGGCGACGAAGGCGGCGAAAGAAAGCGCGGCGCCAGCGCATTCTTCTTGGTGATCCTCCAGATCATCGTCATCGACCTGGTGTTCTCGCTCGATTCCATCATCACCGCGATTGGCATGGCGCAGGATCTTGCGATCATGGTCGCGGCCGTCGTGATCGCCTGCGTCATCATGTACGCGTCCTCGGGGCCGGTGGCGCGTTTTGTCGCAGAGCATCCGACTACCAAGATGCTGGCGCTGGCCTTTCTGGTGCTGATCGGCGTGGCGCTGGTGGCCGACGGATTCCAGTTCCACATTCCGCGCGGCTACATCTATTTCGCGATCGCGTTCTCGGTTGCGGTCGAAATGTTCAACGTGCTGGCCAAGCGCAACCGCACCGGAAATTAGCCGCCTGGAGCGCGTCGAGTTGACAATACGGCCTCAATGGCCTTGTTTCCCGTTACTGATTTGCGTCGGGAGATCGGGCGATGACCAAGGCCGTGCGCGTGCACAAGGTGGGAGGACCGGAAGCGCTGGTCTACGAGCCGATCGACCTGGCTGCGCCTGTTGCGGGCGAGGTGCGCATTCGTCAGCATGCGGTAGGCCTGAATTTCATCGACGTCTATTATCGCACCGGCCTCTACAAGGCGCCGGGCCTGCCCTTCATTGCCGGCAACGAGGCCGCGGGCGAGGTGCTCGCGGTGGGTCCCGGCGTGACGAATTTCCATCCCGGCGACCGCGTGGCCTACTACCACAACCTCGGCGCCTATGCGACCGAGCGCAACATCCCCTGGGAGAAGCTCGTCAAGCTGCCCGATCACATCACCTACGAGCAGGGCGCGGTGCTGATGCTGAAGGGGCTGACGGTCTGGTACCTGCTGCACAAGACCTTCAAGATCGAGCCGCATCATCGTGTCCTGATCCATGCCGCGGCAGGCGGTATCGGCCTGCTGGCCTGCCAATGGGCGAGGGCGCTCGGCGCGCATGTCATCGGCACGGTCGGCTCGAAAGCCAAGGCCGATCTCGCGCTCGCCAACGGCTGCGATCACGTCATCCTCTATAACGACGAGGATTTCGTCGCGCGCGTGAAGCAGATCAGCCGCAACGAGCTCTGCGATGCCGTCTATGACGGCGTCGGCAAGTCGACCTTCCCGGGCTCGCTGTCCTGCCTGAAGCCGCGGGGCATGTTCGTGAGCTTCGGCAACGCCTCGGGCCCTGTGCCGCCATTTTCGATCGCCGAGCTCAACAACCACGGCTCGCTGTTTGCGACCCGGCCGAAGCTCAACGACTATATCGGCACCCGCAAGGAATTGCTGGAAGGCGCCGATACCTTGTTCGCAGCCGTGATCAGCGGCAAGCTGCATGTGCCGATCAATCACGCCTATGCGCTGAAGGATGCTGGCAAGGCGCATATCGATCTGGAAAGCCGCATCACGACGGGTGCTTCGATTTTGAAGCCGTAGCCCGTCGTCATTGCGAGGAGCGCAGCGACGAAGCAATCCATGCCTCCACAAGCGGTCAAATGGATTGCTTCGCTTCGCTCGCAATGACGGGCTCCACTAGGCGACCTGCCGGGCCGCACCTACCTTCGCCAGAATCGCATCGAGTCCCTCGATCATTTCCGCGATCTCCTCACGTGTCACGTTCAGCGCCGGCATGAAGCGCAGCGCATCCGGCTGCGGCGAGTTCAGAAGTAATCCGGCGTCCAGCGCTTGCGCCACGATCGAGGCGCCGATCGGCAGTTTCAGGTCAAGCGCGAGCAACAAGCCCCGGCCGCGGACCTCGCCGAGGCCGTGCCGCGCTGAAAGCTTTTGCAACTCGCTCTCGAGATAGAGGCCGGCCTCGGATGCCGCCTTAAGGAATGAGGGCGCACCGACTTCCTCGAGCACGGCAAGGCCAGCCGCGCACATCAGCGGATTGCCGTTGAACGTGCCGCCCTGATCGCCGTGCTCGAAGCACGAGGCCTTCTTGCTTGCGAGCAGTGCCGCAAGCGGCACGCCGCCGCCGATGCCCTTGCCGAGCGTCATGATGTCGGGCGCGATTTCAGCGTGCTCGTAGTGAAAGAGCTTGCCGGTTCGGCCCATGCCGGTCTGGATCTCGTCGAAGATCAGCAGCAGGCCGTGCTCCAGCGTCAGGGCGCGCAGCTCCTTCAGGAATTGATCCGTCGCGGGCCAGACGCCGGCCTCGCCCTGGATCGGCTCCAGCATGACGGCGACGGCGTTGGCGTTGACGAGTTGCCTCACTGAATCAAGGTCATTCAGCTTCGCTTTCCGAAAGCCCGCGACCTTGGGCTCGAACAGCGGCTCGAACGCCTTCTTGCCGGAGGCCGACATCGTCGCGAGCGTGCGGCCGTGGAAGCCGCCTTCGAAGGTGATGATCTCGAACGCGCCATCCTTGTGCAGAGCGCCATATTTGCGCGCGAGCTTGATCGCGCCTTCATTGGCTTCCGCGCCGGAATTGGCGAAGAACACCTGGTCGAAGCAACTGTTGTCGACCAGCGCCTTCGCAAGCTTGAGGCTGGCGGCGTTGTAGTAAGCAGGGCTCGGCGTGATCAAAAGCTTCGCCTGCCCGGCGATCGCTTCGGCCACGACGGCCGGCGAATGGCCGAGGCTGTTCACCGCCCAGCCCTGGATGAAATCGAGATAACGCTTGCCGGTATCGTCCCAGAGATAGGCGCCTTCGCCCCGGACGAAAACGGTTTGCGGGCGTGCGGTGATATCCATCAGCGCGTCGAACAGATGGGTAGCCTTGAGCATGGAAAACTCCTGTCGGGTTTGGGGGAGAGACGGGGCCGAAACGCAAGAAGGCCGCGCTTTGTCGGGCGCGGCCTACTCGAAAACTAAGCTGATCTAGCTATTCAGCGTGGTCGTCGGACATGGCGCGGCCCATCATCGTCGCTGGTGCGACGACGGAAAGCTGCGCGGCGGTTGGTCCGATTCAAGATCATGGGGCGCGCTCATACAGCTGATCTGGCAAAGCTGTCAAGCCGCGACGGCCGGGCTTCTGCCGAGGACAGCCGGGTGCGGTCGGCCACTGGCTGCCTTGCCGGTCTGCCGGTGCCCGCGACAATGGGGCGCCATTGCGGTGAATTTTACGAAAATTTTAGGCATGATCCCGTAGCGTTCCCGGATTGGCTCAGAACAGCCGTTCGAGCGCTCAGGACGAGCGATGTCACACACAAATCTATCGGTCGCCGATGAAGTCGAGGCGGCGATCGCCGCCGGCTCCGTCGAAAAATGCACCGAGACCGCCGAGCGCGTGACCGCGCTGTTTCTGGCGTCTGCCGGCAGCTACAGCGACGAGCAGATCGAGCTTTTCGGCAACGTCTTTGAGCGGCTGGTCAATACCATCGAGCTGCGCGCCATCGCCGACGTCAGCGCGCGCATCGCGCTCGCCGAATTGAGCTCCCAGCTCGCGCCCGTTCCGCAGGCGCCGGCCTCGATCATTCGCCATCTGGCCAGGCACGAGGATATCTCGGTGGCGGGTCCCGTCCTGACGGAATCGCCGAGGCTGAGCAGCGAGGATCTGGTCGAGATCGCGAAGGCGAAAGGCGAAAGGCATTTGATCGCGGTTGCCGGCCGCTGGTGGCTGCAGGAGATCGTGACTGACGCGCTGCTGGCACGCCGTTTTCCCAGCGTCAGCAAAAGGCTCGTCAACAATCCCGGCGCGCGGGTCTCGGCGGCCGGGTTCGTCTTGATCCTGGCTCAGGCGAAGGCCGACCCGGAGCTCGCGGTGGCGACGGGGATCAGGGCGGATCTGCCGGCCGAACTGCGAGGCCAGCTCCTGCGCAGCGCGACGGATGCGGTGAGAACGCGGCTGTTGTCGCGTGCGCCGTCCTATCTGTTCGAGGAGATAAGGGCGGCCGTCTCGGCGGCGTCCGCCGAGGTCGGCCGCGAGCTCTCCCGCGCAGGCGACTTCCGAACGGCCAAAGAGCTGATGTCCCAGTTGAAGCGAGACGGCCAGCTCGACGAGGCGACGCTCCGGAAGCTGGCAAAGCGGAAGCAATATGAGGAAACCGTGGCCGCGCTGGCCGAGCTGTCGCGCTCCGGTGTCGAGATCGTCCGCCCGCTCATGCAGAGCCTGCGCAGCGACGGCATCCTGGTGCCCTGCAAGGTCGCCGGTCTTGACTGGGAAACCGTCAGTGCGGTGCTCGATTGCCGGTTTTCGACCGGCGTCACGGCCGACGACGAGCGCACCAAGCTCAAACAGCAATATGCCGAGCTGACGACCGAAAACGCCCTTCGGCTGCTCAAGCTCTGGATGGTCCGCGCGGTCTCGCCGGCGCCAAAAACGAACTGATTCAGAAGCCGGCCACGCTGCCGTGAAGATCGTATTCGTCCGCGCGCTCGATCTTCGCGGTGACGATCTCGCCGACCTTCAGCGGCCGGCGGCTCGACAGGTAAACGCTGCCGTCGATCTCGGGCGCGTCGGCCTTTGACCGACCTCTGGCAACCGTCGGCCCGACATCGTCAATGATCACCTGCTGTCGCGTGCCGACCTTGCGCTTCAGGCGGCGCGCCGAAATCTTCTGCTGACGCGCCATCAGCGCGTTGTAGCGCTGCTGCTTGACCTCGTCGGGCACCGCGCCTTCGATCGCATTGGAGGCGGCGCCCGCGACCGGCTCGTATTTGAAGCAGCCGACGCGGTCGATCCCGGCTTCGTCCAGCCAGTCGAGCAGGTAGGCGAAATCGGCATCGGTCTCGCCGGGGAAGCCGACGATGAAGGTCGAGCGCAGCGCGAGCTCCGGGCACTGCTCGCGCCACTTTCCGATCCGGGCCAACGTCTTGTCTTGCGCCGCCGGTCGCTTCATCGCCTTGAGCACGTCGGGGCTCGCGTGCTGAAAGGGAATGTCGAGATAGGGCAGGATCTTGCCCTCGCTCATGAGGCCGATGACCTCATCGACATGCGGGTAGGGGTAGACATATTGCAGCCGGACCCAGGCGCCGAACTCGCCGAGCTCCCTGGCGAGGTCGAAGAATTTGGCGCGGACCGAACGGTCCTGCCAAGTGCTCTCGGCATATTTCAGGTCGACGCCATAGGCCGAGGTGTCCTGCGAGATGACCAGCAGTTCCTTGACACCCGCCTTCACCAGACGTTCGGCCTCGCGCAAGACATCATTGGCCGGCCGCGACACCAGATCGCCCCGCAATTTCGGAATGATGCAGAAGCTGCAACGGTTGTTGCAGCCCTCGGAAATCTTCAGATAGGCGTAATGGCGCGGCGTCAGCCTGATGCCCTGCGGCGGCACCAGGTCGAGATGGGGGTTGTGCGCCGGCGGCAGTGCGCGATGCACGGCATCCAGCACGCTCTCATATTGCTGCGGCCCCGTGATCGAGAGCACGCCGGGATAGGCGGCCGAAATCTGCTCGGGTTCCGCGCCCATGCAGCCGGTGACGATGACCTTGCCGTTCTCGGCCATGGCGTCGCCGATGGCGGAGAGCGATTCCTGCTTGGCGCTGTCGAGGAACCCGCAGGTGTTGACGATGACGATGTCGGCGCCGTCATGCTTGCGCGCGAGTTCATAGCCCTCCGCGCGCAGGCGCGTGATGATGCGCTCGGAGTCCACCAGCGCCTTGGGGCAGCCAAGCGAAACAAAGCTGATTTTCGGCGCGACAGCCTCTGACATGTTCCGAACTGTTTGATTGATGGCCGTGAGCTAGTCCTAAATGCGCAGAAATACAAGGCTTTGAGCCGGCATTCCCCGTGCTATGGATAGGCTGCTGGACACCGAGTGAGCGATGGGCGCCGAGTCCTCTCCCAAGATCGTCATCGTCGACGAAAGCCCGATCCGCGCCGCGATCCTTGAGGAGGGATTGCGGGAGGCCGGCTATACCGAGGTCGTCCATCTCAGCCAGATGCAGAGCCTGCTTGCCCGCATCTACGCGCTCGATCCCGACATTATCGTCATTGATCTGGAAAATCCGAGCCGCGACAGCCTCGAGCAGATGTTCCAGATGAGCCGCGCCGTGCGCCGGCCCATCGCGATGTTCGTGGACCAGAGCGACGCCGCTTCGATCCAGGCTTCCGTCGATGCCGGCGTCTCCGCCTACATCGTCGATGGCCTGAAGAAGGAGCGGATCAAGCCGATCCTCGATCTCTGTGTGTCGCGTTTCAATGCGTTCTCGAAGCTGCAGGATGAGCTCGCCCGCACCAAGCATGCGCTGGAAGAGCGCAAGGTGATCGACCGTGCCAAGGGAATCCTGATGAAACTCAAGGGCCTGACCGAAGAGGAGGCCTATGTGCTGATGCGCTCCACCGCCATGCGCGAAAAGAAGAAGATCGGCGAGATCGCGCAATCGATCCTGACCGCGTCGGAGCTGCTGAAATGAGCACGCCGCTTCATATCGGTTTCATTCCGCTGGTCGATTCAGCGGCGCTGATCCTGGCGGTCGACAAGGGCTTTGCGGCGGAGGAGGGGCTCGACGTCACCCTGGTGCGGGAAGTGTCTTGGTCGAATGTCCGCGACAAGCTCAATATCGGCCTGTTCGACGCCGCGCATCTGCTGGCGCCGGTCGCGATCGCCTCCAGCCTTGGCATTGGCCACGTCAAGGTGCCGATCGTGGCGCCCTTCAATCTCGGCATCAACGGCAACGCGATCACGGTGTCGCCGGCGCTGCATGCGGCGATGATGGCGGAGCTCGACGGCGACCGCTTCGATCCGATGGCGACCGCAAGAGCGCTCGCCCGCGTCGTAGGCTCGCGCCGGAAGCGCGTCGCCGAGCCGGTTACCTTTGCCATGACCTTTCCGTTCTCGACCCACAATTACCAGCTCCGCTTCTGGATGGCGGCAGGCGGCGTCGATCCCGACGAGGATGTGCGCCTTGTCGTGCTGCCGCCGCCCTTCATGGCGGAGACACTTGCCGGCGGCCAGATCGATGGTTTCTGCGTCGGCGCGCCTTGGAATTCGATCGCGGTCGATCGCGGTGTCGGCCATATCCTGCATTTTGTCTCCGACATCCTGGTACGTGCGGCGGAGAAGGTGCTGGCGATCCGGCAGGGCTGGGCGGAGCGGAATCCTGAGGTCGTCGCCGCGCTCATCCGCGCCACCGCGCGCGGCTCGGCCTTTGTCGAGGAAAACCGTAGCGAGACCGCGCGCATCCTGGCGCAGCCGGATCGGATCGGCGTCGATGCCGAGATTATTCTGCGCTCGCTGCACGGACGCCTGAAGATCTCGCCCGACGGCACCATGCGCGAGAGCGGCCGCTATCTCCTGATCGGCCGGGAAAACGCCGACCGGCCCGATCCCGTGCAGGCGGCCTGGCTCTATGCGCAGATGGCGCGCTGGCGTCAGACCTCGACCAGCCGTGAGGCGCTGAGGACGGCGATGGCCGTGTTCCGGCCGGACCTGCATGATGCGGCGCTGGGCCGGGGCAGCAAAGCCGAACAGAGTACCACTGGTGCCATTGGCGCGTTCGCAGGTCCCCCTTTCGACCCGGAAGACGTCAGCAGCTATCTGGGCTCGTTTGCAGTGCCGCGGCGCGCCAGCTAGGGTTCCCCGGCGTCTGAATAAATTTTAGGCACTCCGATTCGCGGCTTATTATTTGAGCTTCTTGCCTTGAGAAAAGGCATGAACTCATATCCATTTGATGCGATGCAATATATTTATCTACCTGTATTTAAAGGAATTATAAAAAATGCTGCGCTGGCACATGTCTTGAATAAGGAAGCTTGAGCCAGCCGCCGGTGAAGCCCGCTGGTCAAGTCCACGATGGATTTTCCGCAGCAACGAGGCTGTTCGGATCGCCCGCGACGTCGCGGGTGATTGCCTGTCCCCTTTTCCTCGTTGTGACCGCGCCAGGCGCGGCAGCTGGAGCTTCGAAATGGATTACACCAAACCGGCCGACGTCGTCGCTGCGATGATTGACGCCAGCACCAAGAAGCTGACGCTCGGGCCGCGCGACCTCCTGATCCGCGGCGCGCTGTCCGGTGCGCTGCTCGGGGCCGCCACCACGCTGGCCTTCACCGGCGCCGTTACGACCGGCCAGCCGCTGGTCGGCGCGCTGATCTTCCCCGTCAGCCTTGTGATGATCGTTTTGCTCGGGCTCGAACTGGTAACCGGCAGTTTTGCCGTGGTGCCGCTGGCACGGCTTGAGGGGAAAGCGAGCTGGGGTGCGGTCGTCGCCAACTGGTCATGGGTGTTCATCGCCAACCTGATCGGCAGCATTGCCTTCGGCGTACTGATTGCGATCTCGCTGACCAACATGGGCAAGGCCGAAGTCGCCGGCGTCGCTGCGCGCATCGTCTCCGTGGCTGAAGCCAAGACCATCGGCAATGCGGCGCTCGGCACCGCCGGCATGGTCAGCGTTTTCGTCAAGGCCATTCTCTGCAACTGGCTGGTCTGCCTTGGCGTCGTGATGGGCATGACCTCGACCTCCACGGTCGGCAAGATCGCAGCGATATGGCTGCCGATCTTTCTGTTCTTTGCGCTCGGCTTCGAGCACGCCGTGGTCAATATGTTCGTGATTCCGACCGGCATGCTGCTCGGGGCAAAAGTCACGGTCGGCGATTGGTGGCTCTGGAACCAGATTCCCGTCACGCTCGGCAATCTCGTCGGGGGCTTCGTTTTCACGGGCCTTGCGTTTTACGCCACCTACAAACCGGTACGAGAGCCGGTTGCGAGCGCGTCAGTCGTCCAGGCGGCCGCAGAATAAGGGCGCATTGCAATCATGAAACTCGAAACTCCTACCAGCGGCGGCGATTTCAGCGACGAGCAGAAGCGCTATCTCGAAGGCTTCATGTCGGGCATCCAGATCGGACGCGTCGGCCGGAGCTTTGCGGGTGCGGCTCCTGCCGGCGACAAGCCGAGCGCCGAACCGACCGGTCCCGAAGCTGCCCATATCAGGGCGCAGGACAAGGTCACGGCGTCGGGCAAGAAGCTCGCCGACCAGGAGAAGTTCAAGCGCGAAGAGCATCCCTTCGATGCCTATGAGCGGCTGAAGGAGCAGGCGAGGACCAACACCCCGCCCGTGCCGGCGGATAATTTCCGCTGGCGCTATTACGGCCTGTTCTATGTCGCGCCGGCACAGGATTCCTATATGTGCCGGCTGCGCATGCCCAACGGCATCATGAAGCACTGGCAGATGGATGGACTTGCCGATCTCGCCGAGAGCTGCGGCGGCGGCTACAGCCACGTCACCACGCGCGCCAACCTGCAAATCCGGGAGATCCTGCCCAAGAGCACCGTGACGCTGATCGAAGGTATCCAGGACCTTGGCCTGTGCTCGCGCGGTTCGGGCGCCGACAACATCCGCAACGTCACGGGCACGCCGACCGCCGGCATCGATCCGCAGGAACTGCTGGACACGCGGCCCTACGCCCGCGAATGGCACTTTCACATCCTCAACGACCGTTCGCTCTACGGCCTGCCACGCAAGTTCAACGTTGCCTTCGACGGCGCCGGCAAGATCGCCGTCCTTGAAGAGACCAACGACATCGCGTTCTCCGCGGTGGAGGTGAAGGACGGCCACGGCATCGAGCCCGGCATCTGGTTCCGGCTCGGCA
>Ga0207707_10000541_pt1 | contig 38481 bp, 30 predicted proteins | sample KBSC83BmetaG_FD_184336 | JGI IMG/M metagenome (GOLD analysis project Ga0207707, IMG submission 184336) | Corn rhizosphere microbial communities from Kellogg Biological Station, Michigan, USA - KBS C8-3B metaG (SPAdes) (version 2) | ecosystem: Host-associated > Plants > Roots > Rhizosphere ... | reverse complement strand
AGCTGCTCGCGCACCAGAGTCTGATGGGTTTCGGCAAGGCCGATTTCCCACGGCGAACCGGCGTGCTTGATCGAGGTCAGCGGGGATGCCCCGGTGCCGCCCTCGAAGCCCGCGATGGTGACGTGGTCGGCGCGCGCCTTCGCAACGCCTGCGGCAACCGTGCCGACGCCGATTTCGGAGACCAGTTTGACCGACACCTGGCCATCTGGGCTCACATTCTTCAGATCGTAGATCAGCTGCGCCAGATCCTCAATCGAATAGATGTCGTGATGCGGCGGCGGCGAGATCAGCCCGACGCCGGGCGTCGAATGCCGGACACGCGCGATGATGGCGTCGACCTTGTGGCCGGGCAGTTGTCCGCCTTCGCCGGGTTTGGCGCCCTGCGCCATCTTGATCTGCATCATGTCGGCGTTGACGAGATATTCGGTGGTGACGCCGAAGCGCCCCGAGGCGACCTGCTTGATCGCCGAGCGCATCGAATCGCCGTTCGGCATCGGCTTGAAGCGATCGCTCTCCTCGCCACCTTCGCCGGTGTTGGACTTGCCGCCGATCCGGTTCATCGCGATCGCAAGCGTCGTATGCGCCTCGCGCGAGATCGAGCCGAACGACATTGCGCCGGTGGCGAAGCGCTTGACGATATCCTTGGCCGGCTCGACCTGGTCGAGCAGGATGGGCTTGCGCTTTTCGTCCTCGGCGGTCTTGATCCGGAACAGGCCGCGCAAGGTCAGCAGCCGCTCGGACTGCTCGTTGAGGATTTTAGCGAACGCCTTGTAGCGCTCCAGCGAGTTGCCGCGCACCGCGTGCTGCAGCGTCGAGACCGACTCGGCGGTCCAGGCGTGATCCTCGCCGCGGGTGCGATAGGCATATTCGCCGCCGACATCGAGCGCGGTCTTGTAGACCGGCGCATCGCCGAACGCGTCGGCATGGCGGCGCGCGGTTTCCTCGGCGATCTCGGCGAGCCCCACGCCTTCGATGCGGGTGTGGGTGCCGACGAAATATTTCGAGACGAAATCCGCCTTCAACCCGACGGCGTCGAAAATCTGCGCGCCGCAATAGGACTGATAGGTCGAAATCCCCATCTTCGACATCACCTTCAACAGGCCCTTGCCGATCGACTTGATGTAGCGCTTGACGATTTCATAATCGTCCAGCGCCGACGGCATGCGGTCCTTCAGCGAAATGATGGTCTCGAACGCCAGATACGGATTGATGGCTTCGGCGCCGTAACCGGCAAGGCAGGCGAAGTGGTGCACCTCGCGCGGCTCGCCGGATTCGACGACAAGCCCCACCGAGGTGCGCAGGCCGGTGCGGATCAGGTGATGATGCACGGCGGCGCAGGCCAGCAGCGAGGGTATCGGAATCCGGTCCGAGCCCGCCATGCGGTCGGACAGGATGATGATGTTGACGCCTTCGCGGACGGCGGCTTCGGCACGCGCGCAGAGTTCGTCGAGCACCTGCTCGAGTCCTGCCGCACCGAAGCCGGCATGGAAGGTGGTGTCGAGCGTGCGCGACTTGAAATGGGTGTCGGCGATTTCCGAGATCGAGCGAATCTTTTCCAGATCGGCGTCGGTCAGGATCGGCTGGCGCACTTCGAGGCGCTTGGTGCCGGCCACGCCCTGCAGGTCGAACAGGTTCGGCCGCGGCCCGATGATCGAGACCAGGCTCATGACCAGCTCTTCGCGGATCGGATCGATCGGCGGGTTGGTGACCTGCGCAAAATTCTGCTTGAAGTAGGTGAACAGCGGCTTGGCCTTGTCCGACAGCGCCGAGATCGGCGTGTCGTTGCCCATCGAGCCGTTGGCCTCTTCGCCGGTCGACGCCATCGGCGTCATCAGGATGGTGATGTCTTCCTGGGTGTAGCCGAACGCCTGCTGCCGATCCAAGAGCGGCAGGTTGGAGCGCATGCCCTTGGTCGGGGCATCCCGCAATTCCTCCAGCACGATCTGGGTGCGGTCAAGCCACTTGCGATAGGGATGGCTCTTCGCCAGTGTCGCCTTGATCTCGTCGTCGGGAATGAGCCGACCCTGTTCGAGATCGACCAGCAGCATCTTGCCGGGCTGCAGCCGCCACTTGGTGACGATGTGCTCCTCGGGGATTTTCAGCACGCCCATTTCGGACGCCATCACGATGCGGTCGTCGCTGGTGACGAGATAGCGCGCCGGGCGCAGGCCATTGCGGTCCAGCGTGGCGCCGATCTGGCGGCCGTCGGTGAAGGCGATCGCGGCCGGGCCGTCCCACGGCTCCATGATCGCGGCGTGATATTCGTAGAACGCGCGGCGCTCTTCATCCATCAGCGGATTGCCGGCCCAGGCTTCCGGTATCATCATCATGACGGCGTGCGGCAGCGAGTAGCCGCCCTGCACCAGGAATTCGAGGCCGTTGTCGAAACAGGCGGTGTCGCTTTGTCCTTCGTAGGAAATCGGCCACAGCCGGCTGATGTCCTTGCCGTACAGTTCCGAATGCACCGAGGCCTGCCGCGCCGCCATCCAGTTGACGTTGCCGCGCAGCGTATTGATCTCGCCATTATGCGCGATCATCCGGTACGGATGTGCCAGCGACCAGGTCGGGAAGGTGTTGGTCGAAAACCGCTGATGCACCAGCGCCAGCGCGCTGTCGAAATCGGGCTCGCTCAGGTCGGGATAGTATTTGGCGAGTTGGTCGGCGAGGAACATGCCTTTGTAGACCACGGTGCGGCACGACATCGACACCGGATAATAGCCGGCGAGGCCGCGATCGCGGCGCTGATAGATCGCCTGCGAAATCGACTTGCGAAGGATGTAGAGCCGGCGCTCGAACTCCTCGTCGTTCTTGATATGCGCGCCGCGGCCGATGAACACCTGCATATGCGCGGGCTCGGTCGGCTTGACGGTTTCGCCGAGCGAGGAACTGTCGGTCGGCACGTCGCGCCAGCCGAGCAGCGTCAATTGCTCTTCCTTGATCTGGTCGGCGATGATGCTGGCGATGACCTTGCGCCACGCCTTCTCCCTCGGCATGAACAGCGCGCCGACCGCATAGCCGCCGGGCTGCGGCAGCGTGAAGCCGAGCGCCTTGGTCTTGCGCGCGAAGAAGGCGTGCGGGATCTGCACAAGGATGCCGGCGCCGTCACCGGCGCGCGGATCGGCGCCGACCGCGCCGCGATGCTCGAGGTTGCAGAGAATGTTGAGCGCGTCGGAGACGATCTGGTGCGACTTCTTGCCCTTGATATTGGCGATGAAGCCGACGCCGCAGGAATCTTTTTCGAGGCTGAGATCGTACAGGCCTTCGGCCGGCGGGCGCCAGGTGTGCTCGCGCGCGGGTTCGGCCGGTTTCGAGGCCGGGCCCGCCGACAGCGCATCCGTCACGATGTTTTCGCGCTCGAACTCCGACCCGCTCATGTCAGTCCTCTCAATCCGGCCAGGGCCTCACCGTCGTCGTCGGCGCACCTTGGGCGTTCGCGGCACCCACCGGGCCACCGCTCGTCCTCCGCGAGCCGCAATTTCATAAATTCAGGCCTGGGCGTCCAACGTCCCCGACGGACGGCCTTGCCTGCCATCTTTTGGCGCCTCGGCGCCCACGCTCGCGTTGCAATCCCTGTGCCGGGTTTGCCCTGCAATTGAGACAGCTATGCTGTCCTAACTCCGACCATGCCAAATTTTTTTCTATCACACAAGCGCGCAAAAGTCGCCCGGTGCATGGCGCCTTCGTGGCGGCGACCGCCTGGTGGCGGATTGGGGCGAACACGCCGCGATCCGGCCCAAGGACCGCCGGATTCAGCGACGAGGTTGCCGCCGGGAGAAAGAGCGAAAACGCTCCGGGGCGTGGGGTGTTACAGGAGCGATTGGGCGATGAAGCTGTTCACAGGATGGGTCATATCGGCCGGGCTGGTTCTCACGGCTGCGGCGGCAAATGCGCAAGTCTTGGCGCCCTATGAGATCGGGCGATCGCCCTATACGGCTGCCTCCGACGTCGACGGTCCCTATGCCGGGATGCCGCCGGAAGCCCCGCCGCCGCGCTACGGCTACGGACCGGCCTTGATGCCGGCGACGGAGGTCTACACCATCCTGCGCGAGAACGGGTTTTTGCCGCTCGGAATTCCGCAGCAGCGCGGCTTCGTCTACACCATTTCCGTGATCGACCGCGGCGGTGAGGACGGGCGGCTGGTGATTGATGCCCGTACCGGGCGGATCATCCGCTTCATGCCGGCGCGCCGGATGGGCGACAATTTCAGCGACGATTTGAGGTATGGTCCGGTAGGCCCGCTGCCGCCGGTCAGCGCGGTCCGAGGCCCGCCGCGGCCGCCGGCATCCGTCCCGCATATCGCCAGCCGCACGCCATCGGTGCCGATGCCGAAAGCATCTCCGCCGCGCGCTGGCGAACCACCGAAGCCGCTGGCTGCCAGGCCCGCTGCCGAACCGGTGCAGCAATCGGCGGCGGTACAGCCGAAGCCGGCCAATGCTGCACAAACGACTCCTCCGCAGGCCGCCTCACCCGCGGCCGTCGAAGCAAAACCCGCCGCGCCGCCAATTCAGCCGACGCAGGAAATGCCGAAGGTGCAGGGGCTGGAGTGAGGCGCCGCCTCTCCACGAGTCGTCCCCCGCGAATGCGGGGACCCATACGCCGTGTCCTCTCGATTGAATCGTGCGGTTGCACCGACTCGCTTAAAACGCGTTCGCGGTAACGACAATAAAAAACGCCCCGGCTTCCCGGGGCGTTTCGTATCGGCAAATATCTGCCGAAAATAGAACCGCGTTACGCGGCGGCTTTCTCGGCCGAGCCGTCGACCACCTGCGGCGCCTGAGCGCTGGTGGAAATCGGAATGCTGCGGGGCTTCTTGGCCTCGGGAATCTCGCGCACGAGATCGACGTGGAGCAGGCCGTTCTCGAGCGAGGCATTTTTTACCACCACGAAATCGGCAAGCTGGAACGCCCGCTCGAACGCGCGCGCCGCGATGCCGCGATACAGCACCTCGGACGTGTCTTTGGCATTTTCATTGGCGGATTTTTCGCCCCTGATCGTCAACGTGTTTTCCTTCGCGACGATCGAAAGCTCGCCCTGCGAGAAGCCGGAGACCGCAACGCTGATGCGGTAGGTGTTCTCGCCGGTGCGCTCGATGTTGTAGGGCGGATAGCCGGGGCTGCCGTCTGCGGCGGCCTGGTCGAGCAGGGAAAAGAAGCGGTCGAAACCGACGGTGGAACGATAAAACGGGGTGAGGTCGTAGGTACGCATAGGTAGTCCTCCATTGAGCGACTGTTGAAGTAACCCGCCCGCCATCGGGCCGGGCTTTCGTCTGATGTGCAGCCTTGTGTTTCGAATTCGAAACACAGGGTGGTCCGGTTTTGCCGAAACACTGGTAGCGGCCTGCACGAAGGTGATATGGGAGGGGTCAAATGCCGTTCAAGAGGTCGGGAACGAGTCCCTTTTTGACGCTTCCACCCTTGATTTCCAGCACTTTTCACCTAGCCGGTATCCGCCATGACGCTCGTCTCGATTCCCGCCAATCCGGTGCCTGAGGACGTCGTCAGCGGCACCATCAAGACGCCCGATGGCGCGGAATTGCGTTTTGCGCGGTGGGCCCCGCCGGCGGGCCGCAAGGGCACCGTCTGCGTTTTCACCGGCCGCGCCGAGCAGATCGAAAAATATTTCGAGACGGTGCGCGACCTGCGTGAGCGCGGTTTCGCGGTGGCGATGATCGACTGGCGCGGGCAGGGCCATTCGTCGCGGCGCTTGCGCGATCCGCGCAAGGGCTATGTCCGCGATTTCTCCGATTTCGAGGTGGACGTCGAAACCTTCGTGCAGCAGGTGGTGCTGCCGGATTGCCCGCCGCCGTATTTCGCGCTGGCGCATTCGATGGGCGGCGCGGTGATGCTGCGCCTCGCGCACGCGGGAAAACGCTGGTTCGACCGCATGGTGCTGTCGGCGCCGATGATTGATCTTCCCGGCCACCGCACCTCGTTTCCGGCGCGCGCGCTGCTGCGCATTTTGCGGCTCGCCGGCCAGGGCGGCCGCTACATCCCCGGCGGCGGCGATGCGTTGATCGGCACCGATTCATTCATCAACAATCCCCTGACCAGCGATCCCGTGCGCTATGCCCGCAATGCCGCGATCCTCGAGGAAGATCCGACGCTCGGCATCGGGTCGCCGACGGTGGCCTGGGCCGATACCGCGTTCAAGGCGATGCGCGGCTTCCGCGCCTCGAACTATCCAACGCAAATTCGTCAGCCGATCCTGATGCTGGCCGCCAGCAACGACACCATCGTCTCGACGCCGGCGATCGAGGAGTTCGCCTATCATCTGCGCGCCGGCTCGCATCTGGTCATTGCCGGCTCAAAACACGAAATCCTGCAGGAGCAGGACCGCTACCGCGGCCAGTTCTGGGCGGCGTTCGACGCCTTCGTGCCGGGCACGCCGTTGTTCAAGTGAATGGGGCGCGTGCCCGTAACACACCTCAGGCTAGACCCGCCCGATGTCCACTCGGGAGCGCATTACGGAGCCGCGCTGCGATCGGCCAGGCGGGCCTACTTCGTCGCCTGATCGCTCATTTCATCCAGGAGCTTTGCGATTGGCGCGGTCGCTGGAGCGGCCCCCGCACCGTGCCGTTTGTAGATCGTGTTGAAGAGATAGTCGGCAGAATTATACGACAACCAGACCTTGCCTTGATCGTCCTCCCAGACCAGCGCCTTAGGCGGCAAATCGATCGCCAACAATGGCGTCTTGATTACGGCAGGCGTTCCAACCTTCGGATTGCCGAACAAGATGAGCGTACGCGGCCGCATGTCGAAGCCGAATTTCCTGGCGGCGGCAGCATGATCGATTTCGGTGAAGACCGTGAAGCCTGCCGCCTCCTTCTGTTTAACCGCGGCTTCAAATCGCGCGACGGTTTCTTGCACCGAATACTTGCTCGGCTTGGTTATCACGCCTTCGTCGGCTGCATGTGCGGTAGCCGGGCCCGCGCATATCGCGAGCGAAAGCGCCAGGCTCGCCAGGGCACGCTGTTTGAAGCTCATGGGGATTCCTGACCTGTTGTTGGTTTCTCGCCGGATCGAACTCTACCGCCCGCACGCGGTGTCGAGCTGCACAGTGTATCATCGGCAGGACGACGCGGCGAGCCGAAAGCCGGCAACAAGCGTCCAGGAGGGGACACCGCAGCAGCTATTCGATCACCTCGTCGGCGCGCAGCAGCAGCGATGACGGCACGTTGAGGTCGAGCATCCTGGCCGCCTTCAGATTGATGAGCAGCTGGAATTTGCTGGGCTGGTAGAACGGGATGTCGCCCGCTTTGGCGCCGTTGAGGATCTGGTGCACATCATTGGCAAGCCGTTGGGCGAGTTCGCCGAGATCAGGCGCATAGGTGATCAGCCCGCCCAAATCCACATAGTCGCGATACGGATAGATCATGGGGAGACGGTGTTTCTCGGCGAGTTCGACGATCAAGGCGCGAAGCGCCAGAAAGCTGCCGCCCTCGTCCACCAGGGCAGCATCGAATTGTTGTTGCGCCATCTCGGCGAAGGCGCGGCGGAGCTGCGCATCATTTACCTCGGCAAGAACATTGTTGGTCAGCGCCATTCCCAATTGTTGCCCTGCTTCGCGATAGGACGACATCATTCGCTCGTCCCCGGCATTCGACAGGAGGTAAGCGACCTTGGTAGCCCGAGGCAGGGCCTCCTTCAAGATTTGCAGGCGCTTGGAAACGATTTCAAATCCTGCGTCGATGCTGACGCCCGTCAGGTTGCCACCGGGATGCGCGAGGCTCGTCACCAATCCTACGGCGATCGGATCTGCCGTGATGCTGACGATCGGTATCGTGGCCGTGGCCATCGTGAACGTTTTGACCAGGCTGTTGGAATTCGCAACGATGACGTCCGGGTTGCGGCCTACGACGGTGGCGGCGAGCGCGGCGAAGCGGTCGGAGCGGCCCTCGGCCGAATAGCGCTCGACAACGAGGTTGCCGGGTTCGGTGTCGCCAAGCTGGCGCAGCGTTTGGAACGCGATGCGGTGCTGCTTTTGGGCCTGCTGCGCATGTGCGCCAAACGGAAACGCAATGGTTGCGCCACTCAAGACACAGAGAAAAACCCGCCGCCGCATTTCAGCCCCTCGCCTCGACAAAGCATCGTATCAGCTCAAAGGAGTGCTTTGATAGGGCCGAACTGGCTTTGCGCAGGGCTTGTTAATCCGCCTTGCCAGCTACGTCCGGCCAAAGGTACGTTTTGCCGTTGCACGCGTATGGAATCATTCGTCGTACCCCGTAGCGCCCAGGATCGTTGATCCCAGATCTAATGCTGAGCCGCCAGCGAAGGTTCTTCTCAAGGAGGCATCATGAAATTTCCGCGTCGTCAATTTTTGCATCTGGCCGCCGGGGCCGCCGTGCTTCCAGCCGTCTCAAGAAACGCAAAAGCGCAAAACTATCCGGCGCGGCCCATCCGTTTGATCGTCGGTTATACCCCCGGCGGCTCGGCGGATCTGACCTCACGTCTGATGGGGCAATGGCTTTCGGAGCGGCTCGGTCAGTCCTTCGTCGTCGAGAACCGGCCGGGCGGGGGCACCAATATCGCTACCGAGGCGGTGGTGCGTGCGCCGCCCGACGGCTACACCCTTCTTCTTGCCGCGCCGGCGAACGCGATCAACGCCACGCTCTACGACAAACTCAATTTCAATTTCCTGCGCGATGTCGAACCGGTGGCAGGGCTGATCCGCTTTCCGAATGTGGTGGTGGTCAACCCCTCGCTTCCCGTCAAGTCGATCCCCGAATTGATCGCTTACGCCAAGGCCAATCCCGGCAAGCTCAACATGGCGTCCTCCGGCAACGGCTCGACCATCCATATGTCAGGCGAACTGTTCAAGATGCTCACCGGCACCGACATGGTCCACGTGCCCTACCGCGGCGGCGCGCCGGCGCTCACCGATCTGATCGCCGGACAGGTGCATGTCATGTTCGATAACATTCCGACCTGCGCCGAGCACGTCAAGTCAGGCAAGCTGCGCGGCCTGGCGGTCACCAGCACGACGCGGTCGGCCGTGTTGCCGGACCTGCCCACGGTGGCGGATTTCTTGCCCGGTTACGAGGCGAGCGCGTGGTACGGCTTCGTTGCACCGAAGAATACGCCCGCCGACCTGATCGACAGGCTGAACAAGGAGACCAATGCGGTTCTGGCGGATCCCGCGGCGAAGACACGGTTCGCGGAACTCGGCGCGATTCTGCTCCCGGGCTCGGCTGCCGACTTCGGCAAACTGCTGGCCGATGAAACCGACAAATGGGGCAAGGTGGTGAAGTTCTCGGGCGCCCGGGTGGACTAGCGACTTGGCAAGCGTCCGGACATGACGATCATCGCGTAAGGTTATAAATCGCGCTGCCGACGAGATAGAGCCCGAGCAAAATCATCGCCCTCAGAAACCAGCGGCGGAATGCCTCGGGCTGCATCCGCGAGCGCACCGCCTGGCCGATAAACATGCCGGCGAAGGCGGCCGCCATCGCGACCGCGCCCGGCAGCGCGGTTGCGGCCGTCAGCAATCCCGCGCTGGTGAGGTTGAAAGCGAGCCCCAGGGTTGCGACCGTGAAGAACACCCCGAGCGCCTGCACCAGTTCATCCTTCTCCATGCCGATCGCCTGCATGAACGGCATCGAAGGGATCACCTGCACGCCGGTTGCGGCGGAAACCACGCCGGTGATCAGGCCGACGATGCCGCCGATCCATTTTTCATCGGACCGCGCCACGCTGAAGCTGAATTTGCTCAGCCCAATGACCGCATAGATCACCAGCAGCACGCCGAGAACGATGGTGCCGTAGCGCGCATAGGGGCCGGTCAGCATGCCGGCGTTCAGCCAGATGCCGATGATCGTGCCGGCCATCAGCGGCCACAACCGCCGGATGATGTCGCGCAGGTAAGGGCCGACGAAGGTCTGCCAGATGTTGGTGATAATTGCGGGCACGATAACGATGGCGAGCGCACGCGAAGGCGGCATCGTGACCGCGAGCAGGCCCATCGACACCGTCGGCAGGCCCATGCCGATCACGCCCTTGATGAAACCCGCAAGCAGGAACGCCGCGGCGATAAGAATCAGCAGAGGTTCGAACATCCGACTACATTGACCGATCGAAGTTCACGGCACAATCTGCAGATCATTGAGCGAGCCTTCGGCCATGACGAAGGCAGGGAGCTTCGTCAATCGCCATGCGTTTCGACCTGGTCGACCTCCAGCTGTTTATCGCGGTTGCCGATGAGCGCAGCATCACGGCCGGTGCGCTCCGCGTCCACCTCGCGCTGGCGTCTGCAAGCGCGCGGATCAAGGGCCTGGAAGCCGCGCTCAGCGTTTCACTTTTGAAGCGCGGCCGCCGCGGCATTGAGCTGACCGCGGCGGGCGAAAGCCTGCTCGGCCACGCCCGGATCATCATCCACAGTGTGGAAGCGATGCGCGGCGATCTCGCGGCTTATGCAAGCGGCGTGCGGGCCAGCGTGCATTTGCTCGCCAACACCTCGGGTCTGTCGGAGCATTTGCCGAAGGCACTTGCGGCATTCTTGCGCGAACATCCTGATATCAATGTCGATGTCGAGGAACGCGAAAGCACCGATATAGCCGCGGCGATCGCGACCGGTGCCGCGGATCTCGGCTTTGCGGCCGAGCATGCCTTGCCGGATAATTTCGAGCGATTTTTGTTCAGCGAGGACCGGTTGATGCTGGTGGCGGCGCGGCATGGAGATTTTGCCGGCCGCCGTCAGATCGATTTTCAGGAGGTGAGCGGCTGCGACTTCGTCGGGCTGACGAATTCGACCGCGCTTCAGGCCCATGTTGCAAAGCACGCCGCCCGGCTCGGCCTGCGCTTGCGATTTCGGGCGCGCTTGAGAGATTTCGACGCGATCTGCCAGATGGTGGCGGCAGACGTCGGCGTTGCCGTTGTGCCGGAAGCCGCCGCGAGGCGTTGCGCACGATCCATGTCGATCACGATGATCAAAATTCGCGACGCCTGGGCGAATCGGAAGCTGGCGATCTGCGCCCGCAGCTTCAAGACCCTGCCGCGGCCGGCGAAGCTATTGGTGGAGCATTTGCGGAAAGCGGCGCAGCAGTGAAGATTCCAGAGAACGTGGGTGATGCCGGTCATGACGAAAATGAGAACCGTGTCGCTGCGCTACTTCGTCGTCTCGACGCCGGCGTCTTTTATAACTTTCGCCCATTTCGCAGTCTCAGTTTCGATAAAGCCACGAAAGTGTTCCGGCGTATCGCCGGCCACGGTGAGGCCTTGATCGGCGAGCTTCTGCTTGACGCCGGGATCGGCCATCGCCTCGTTCGCGATACGGTTCAAGCTCGCCACGATCTTCTCGGGCGTTTTCGCCGGCGCGATCATGCCGTACCAGTTTTCGATCAAGAGATCGGGCATGCCGACTTCCGCCGTGGTTGGCACGTCGGGCGCCGTCGGCGCGCGCGCGCGCGCGCCAAGCGCAATCGGCCGCAGCGTGCCGGCCTTGATGTGCGGCAAGATCACCGGCAGATCCAGGAACGTCATCTGCACCTGCTGGCCGAGCAAATCGTTGATGGCGGGCGCGGCGCCGCGATAGGGCACGTGAACGATATCGATTTTGGCGGTCAGCTTGAGCAGTTCGCCGGCAAGATGCGGCAAGCCGCCAACGCCGGCGGAGGCAAAATTGAGCGTGCCGGGCTGCGCCTTGGCGAGGGCTACGAGCTCATCCATATTTTTCGCGGGAACGTTGCTCGTCACCACCAGCATTTCAGGCACGGTCACGACCAGCGTGACCGGCGCGAAATCCTTCCGCGCGTCGTAGGGGACCTTTTCCATCGAGGGGCTGATGGCCAGCGAACTCGCGCTGGTAATCCCGATGGTGTAGCCGTCGGGATTGGCTTTCGCCACCGCGTCGGTTCCGAGCACGCCGGCCTGTCCGCCGCGATTGTCGATCAACACCGGCTGCCTGATCAGTTCCGACATGCGCTGGCCGACCACGCGCGCGATAATGTCGTTCGGGCCGCCGGCTGGAAACGGCACGATCAACCTGATCGGCTTGCTCGGAAAATCCTGCGCCACGACGGAAGCCGGCCACAGCAGCAGCGACAACCCGGTCGCCAGCATTCGCAAAATTCTCATGAAGCCTCCATGGCACAGACTTCCAGGCCGTGCGCGTCCGTTGCTTCAGACCGTTTCCCGTAAATCAAATCAGTAGTTCGTCCGCACTAGCGAGCTTGATAGATCGTTGAGTGATAAGATTGCTCCAAATCCAGTTATGATGACGAATGACGCTGATTGCATCGAGATGGGGTCGGTCACTCCATCGAAATACCCTAAATATTCAGCAGTTTGATCGCCGCTTCATGCACACGCGGATCGCCGGCCGCGATGATGCGGCCGCCGCCTTGGGCGGGCTTGCCCTCCCAAGTGGTGACGATGCCGCCGGCGCCGGTGATGATCGGAATCAGCGCCGCGATGTCGTAGGCCTTCAACTCGGTCTCGACCACGAGATCGAGATGTCCGGCGGCCAGCATGCAATAGGAATAGCAGTCGCCGCCATAGCGCGTCAGCCGCACCGCGTCTTCGATCCGGCCGAAGGCGGCGCGGTCGGCGGCGTTCATCATAAGCGGACTGGTGGTGAACGCCGTTGCCTCCTTCAGCGATGCACAGCGCCGCACCGCCAGTTTCCGTTCCCCCGACGGCCCATGGTAATGCGCCGAGCCGCTGTCGCCCGAAAAGCGCTCGCCGATAAAGGGCTGGTGCATCATCCCGAACACCGGCGTGCCCTTGTGCAACAGCGCGATCAGCGTGCCCCAGATCGGAAAGCCCGCGATGAAGGATTTGGTGCCGTCGATCGGATCCAGCACCCAGACATATTCGGCGTCTTCGCGCTCGCTGCCGAATTCCTCGCCGACAATGCCATGCTGGGGAAATTGCGCCTTGATCAGCCGCCGCATCACCGCTTCCGCGGCGCGATCGGCTTCGGTTACCGGATCGAAGTCTTGGCTGTTGCTTTTATTGTCGATGCTCAGCGAAGTCCGAAAGAACGGCAGGATGGTTTCCCCGGAGGAGGTCGCGAGGCGGCCGATGAAGGTTGTAAAATCGATGACGGTCACGAGGGTTCCTTGAGGGTGCGAAGCAGGCGGAGAAAGTCCTGGCTCTTGCCTAGCCCAATCCTGCAGGTCGCGCACGGGCAACGGACGTCTGTCCGGCGCAGGTATCAGCTATTCTTGGGCCTTCGAACCAGCCCGTGCGTTGATGTATTTTGGATGCCACCCGTGATCACGAGTACGAGAGTACCGGGACAATGATTCGGGGGCGGGGGCTTGCCGGGTAGCAGCAATGCATCTAACTAATTGAAATCACAATAGAAAATAGCTTGGTTCGGGCTTTTTGGCCCGTCGCCGCGCTCGCCGAATTATGCACCGGAAAATGATTTAAAGGCTCTTGCACTTTGTGCAACGCGGTCGCATATTGGTGCGGTGCGGTAGCGCTTTCGCGTTACCGCTGCCCTCCTTGGGCGTTTCCTCCCTAGACTTGGGCCGCTTGTTTACTCAAGCGGCCCTTTTTTCTTGCCTCCGTCATTCCGGAGCAGCCCTGAGGGCTGCTCCGGAATGACGGATAAAAATCCATCGCTACTCCGCCGCCGCCTGGAACGGTCCGAGGTCGCCGAGCGGAACCGCGGCCAGCGCATCCGCAAGCGCGGCGAAATCCTCGACCACCTGCGCGAACCTTGGCCCTCGTTCGCGCCGCCGCTCGTCCATATAGATCGCACGGTTGAGCTCGAGCTGGATGGTGTGCAGCCCGGAGGCCGGATTGCCGTAATGCTCGGTGATGAAACCGCCGGCATAGGGCTTGTTGCGTCCGACCGAATAACCCAACCTGCTCATGGTCTGCTCGACCATGTCGGGCAGCAGGCTTGCGCAACTGGTGCCGTAGCGGTCGCCGATCACCACGTCCGGCCGCCGCGGCTCGTCCCGCGACACGCCGATCGAGGGCATCGAATGGCAATCCACCACCACCACGGTACCGAACGCCTGATGCGCCTTGTTGATCAGCCGCCGCAGCGCGCGGTGATACGGCTTGTAGAGCGCCTCGATCCTCGCCAGCGCGGCGTCGACGGAAAGCCGCTCGCGATAGATCTCCTGTCCGTCGCCGACCACGCGCGGGATGGTGCCGAGCCCGCCGGCCACCCGCATCGATCGCGTATTGGCGAAGCTCGGCAAGCGTCCTGCGAACATGCGCGGATCGAGTTCGTAGGGCTCCCTGTTGACGTCGACATAGGAGCGGGGGAAGTTGACCCGGACAGTCGGAAATCCGCGGCCGCTTAAATCCCCGATCAACTCGTCCATGAACGAATCTTCGGAGCGGCGCAGCGCGGTCAATTCGATCCGCGAGGCGTTGAGGAATTCGCGCGGATAGACCGAGCCGGAATGCGGGGAATTGAAGATGATCGGCGCCCGCCACGCGGCCGGCTCCAGGATCTCGAACGGAGGCGACAGTTCGCCATCAATTTGGGTCATCGCCGGGCGCCGTCCTTGCAATCCGCCATTTCCGGACACGCCATTCCTGTCAGAAAAACGGAGCCTTTATGAATGCGCATTGTCGATAATCACAGCGGTTCTGCCAAGTGAAAAAAATCTCATACCGGCTGGAATGTATCCAGCCAGCACAAAACGCCCGCCTTCATTGCTTCGGGGCGCATTCCGGTACAGAAATAGCGTCGCAAGCTGCCGACCGCCCTGGAACCTTTCACCCGAAATTTACCCTCTGTCAGGCTTAGTGAGCGGATTGATCCTCTTATTGGGATTCGACGACCGACCGCCATGCATAAAATCCTCCTCGCCGAAGACGACAACGATATGCGCCGCTTCCTGGTCAAGGCGCTGGAAAACGCCGGTTTTCAGGTCTCATCCCATGATAACGGTATGTCGGCCTACCAGCGGCTCCGCGAGGAACCGTTTGAGATGCTGCTGACCGATATCGTGATGCCCGAGATGGACGGCATCGAGCTGGCGCGCCGCGCCACGGAACTCGATCCCGACATCAAGATCATGTTCATCACCGGCTTTGCCGCCGTCGCCCTGAACTCGGATTCGCAGGCGCCGAAGAATGCCAAGGTGCTCTCCAAGCCGGTCCATCTTCGCGAATTGGTCAGCGAAGTGAACAAGATGCTGGCGGCTTGATTCGGCCGCCCGGATCCCGGCCAGGCGTCCTTGCCTGCCCGCTTTGGAGCCGATATACGGACCCCACCCGTCACCACCCTTTGAGGGGCGCGTAGCTCAGCGGGAGAGCACCTCGTTGACATCGAGGGGGTCACAGGTTCGATCCCTGTCGCGCCCACCATCCAGTCTTCCCGAACTGCGGAAACCGTCGTCGATCGAAAAGAGGCCGTTTCTGCGTTGATCTTGTGACCTATTTTCAACGTTCCCGGTCTCTGCCGACAATAACGGTCGCTCCGGTGGATTCTTGGCCACCAGTCTCTGCATCCAAAAATTCCGTTCCCCGCGACTGGACTTCGGGCGGCAACTGACCAGCCGACGTGTTCGGGGATCGTCTGTTAGAGGCGAGCTTCGAGCAGCTTCCAAGCCTATTGCGGATTCAATCCGAGGGCTTCGAACTGTCGACTCCATTCCGCGGGAGCGTCGCGGAGCCGCTCGACACCGATGCCGCGGGGCAAACGGCCTTCGACTGCTGCTTTGACGAGATCCGGTGCGAGGAACGCGAGCGAGATGGTCATATTGACCTGTCGTACGCTGCATTTTTGGCGTGTGGCGATCTGCTCGATGTTAGTGGCCGAATTTGAGACGATCTCGTCAAGCCAATGACGGCCTCGGGCGATCGCGCTAACGAGGCGCGCGCGTCGCTCAATGCGGGTCGGACGAACTGCGTTTCGAAGGACGCCGCGCGGGATGAGGATCTGTCGGGATTTCCTGGACGGCGGTTTCTGCAAGCGATCGACAGCAATACACCATCTGTCGAATGAGATCCTTCCTCAGTGCCCACCGATTTGAATCGAACCATCAGCCGATCCTTGTGTACATCAATGCGGGCCACGTGCTCCGCAATCATGCCGCGATCGTCCGCATGTGCAATGCTGGAACTTCGCTGATCATGCTGGGCGACAAGATGCTCGCGATAGCGAATTCCAGCTTTGGTGGCATGGGTTGGGATCATGCGGTGGCCGGCATCGTCGAACAGGAGTCCCGTCAGGAGATGGTCGGATTTCGATGGGACCATTGATCGGCTGTATTGACGCTGTTGATCAGCTCTGCAAGCGAATGAGTTGGTCTGGCGTCCGCCGCGCATCGCGGCGTGCTAAGCCAGTCTACGCGATTATACTCCTTCGGATGAATGCAATGCGTTTCGTCCGATAAAGCTGCCCATCGCGAAACAAAAAACGTGTCGAGCGTGTCGCATGCATCTTCAGCTCGACCATACATCGCAGTTCAAGCGCGTTTTATATGGGCAAAGAACCCTTATCGGGTCGAACATCCGAATCTGCCCTCAGACACTCTTTGGACCTTGTGATGAAGTCTCGGGACAGGACAGCAACCTCGGTTCGGTTCTTCGCGTTGAGCTTTCTCATGATGTGGCGAAGATGAACTTTTACCGTGTGCTCGCTCATATTGAGTTCGTAGGCGATCTGCTTGTTCGCCTTTCCGTGGCGGATTTCCTCGACGACCTTCATCTGTTGTTCTGTTAATAGCCCGTTGGTTCTCAGTACGGGCTGCTGCTCGTCACGATTATGCACAAAGCTGCTGGCAGGCACAAAGGTTCCGCCAGCTTTCACCAGGCGCACGGCCTCGACTGCTACGTTGAAAGGCAGACTGGTCGGGATGTAACCCCGCGCTCCACTCTTCAGAGCGCGCACGATGTGGTCCAAATCATCGATATTGGACACAATAACGACCGGGATTTTCGCTGCAACGGTTTCAAGGAATTTGAGCTCGGCGACGCCGGATTCGTCGCCGTCGTCGATGACGATTATGACAACGGCGGCAGCAAGTGCGTTCGGCTCTTTTGAATTGCACCATTCGACGACATTCGCAAACGGCAAAACCTCGTGATCCTTGTATGAAATCTCCAGACACCGAACGAAGCAATCTCGAAAAACCGCGCGTCGATGAATCACAACGATCCCGGGCCTCTTCAGCTTCACCGATCCGGATTCCCCCCCACTCGCACCATTGAGACGTTGAGGAACCGGGAGCCCGGTTTGAAGAGCGCCGTGCGGGTTTGCTAACTCTCGGCCATGCTTCGTCGCTTGCGTGCCGGCACAGTGCGTCACGGCTGTGGGCACAGCAAGGCGGGCTTTCTCTATTGGAGCAGATGTCTTTCCCGAAAGGGATTGGTCTAAGCGGTCGCTGCCCGTCTGTGTGATGGTCTTATCGAGATGGGACGCTACACTCAGATCCGAAGCCCGCAGTTTAGCCCAGTCAGTTGAAGCCCTGCTGGAACCCTGGCGTGCTTCGAGGCGCGAATGCATCAAACTACACATGGAACTCCCCCGGCTTATGGTACTCTGGAACTTCCAAACCTCGGGTCGCTCTAAAAAATCCTTTCGAATTTGCGGTTCGCTTCGAGCATCAAATTCGAGCATCAAAAGAGAACAGTAACGCTATTTCGTGTGTTCAAAATTGTCCACATTTTCGAGTTCGCCGCGTCTTCATGTCACAGGACAACCGGGCGCGAAGCGTCGTGACCTGGACGCGCTGAAATATGCGCGTCGAAAAATATTGAGTTCTGCGAAATCAAATGGAATCTGCAAAAGGCCGATTAAGTTCATACCCTTGTGCGCTCCAACCGGGCGGTGTTGGCGCGAAGCTTCAAGGCAGGTCTTCTGCCTTTGCCGACATTCTGCTCAATTCACCCGTAAACGCGAGGCTTTTTAATCTGCAGGAATCGTCATGCGGCCGCCATTGCGAGCGACATCCTGCGCTTCACTTCGTTCTCGATCTCACGCAACGGGCGGAACGCCTGATCCTTCGGTGACATCACCGATACCGGTAGCGGCCATTTGAGCCGCAGCCGCGGATCGTCGTGGCGGAGCCCGCTTTCGGCGTTCGGTGTGTAGAATTCGCCCACTTGGTAGCTCGCGTCCGTGTTGTCGCGCAGCGCCTGATAGCCGTGCGCGAAACACTCCGGCACGTAAAGCGCCGTCATATTGTCCTCGTTGAGCTCGACGGAGATGTGCTCGAGGTAAATCGGGCTCTCGGGCCGCAGATCGACAATGATGTCGAGGATGGCGCCGCGCGTGCATCGCACCAGCTTGCTCTCGGCGGCCGGTGGATACATGAAATGCATGCCGCGTAGCGTGCCTTTCTTCGCGTTCGAGGCGATGTTGGCCTGCGCGATCACGGGCTTTAGCCCATGGTCGCGGAACTCGTTCTGGCAGAAGGCGCGCGCGAAGAAGCCTCGCTCGTCCGTCTTGCGGTCGAGATCGATGATGAAGGCGCCTTTAAGCTTTGTTTCGGTGAAGATCATCGATCGCCTCCGGTCTAGCCCTTGACGACGGCAAACTCGCGGTCCGCTCCGCGCTCGGCGGCCCGGCAGTGTCTCAGATCGTCAGCGAGGATGCCGTCGGCGATCAGTTTCTGGATGTGGCCAATGCGTTGGTAGCGCGGACCCTCGAACTCTTCGAGCGTCAGCTTCGATTGGCGATAAGCGTTGTAGAGTTGCTCGGCGCCGCACCGCGCATCCCATTGCGGCTTGAAGGCGGGCAGCACGCGCGCGATCTTGTCGAAGTTGACACGGTAGGCATTGCGATGATCGACACTGGCATCTGGCGCAATATCGGCGAGCGGGCATGGCGGTAACGGTGGAGATCAAGACCGGATCGCGGAAGATCCTGAGCTATCTCCTGTCGCCGCTGCTCCGCTACCAGCAAGAGACGTTGCGCGAGCGGTAGTTAGATCGTCGCTTCGACTCCAACGAGCCCCTTAAAGATTGAACTCCCACGAAGCGAGAGGATCGATTGCGCTCCACGAGGAGGTGGCCTGCTCTGATCAGCCCATTGAATGTCCTTCCAGGCCGGATGGCGTCGACACCAAACCAATGGCACTGGCCGCCCCAGGTCCCTTGCGGCGGCATCGTTTGAGTGAGCGCTGCGATGCAAGATCAGCACTGAGTTTGGGCCTGGACCTGTCTCCGGATCGCCGCCTGAGCCATTGCTTTCTTTATGATATCCCACTTGGGTTCGTTCTGCCAATTGGTGGGAAATGCAACCAAAAATTGTAGTTTATATACCTGCCCGTCTCGGCTATGTCATCACTTCCAAACATCCAAATCTGCTCTTCTAAAGCAGCATGTTGCGAGAGAAGGTCATCTGGCAGTTCTGCTCAAAAAAATATGCTTCCTCAACTTTGAAATGGGAGCGCTGCGAGTAGCGTTCGAGCGACGCGACCCTCCCAGCATGAACGCATATAGATACTCGGCCGGCCCATTGAACTCCGGCCCTCTCATTTTGTGATTTGTGGACGCTTTAACGACCTCTTCTTCGGAGGAAGTCTTGGTATCAAGTATTTTGGATTCTTCAGTCGTTGGGCCCTCCGCTTTCATAAGAAATGTTTCGTAGTCCAACTTGGAAAGCTCCGCGCTTGTTCGTGAAGCTGCTAAACTTTTATGATACGGTTAAAGGTGGGTGCCGGGGAACTGCTGGGCTGCGGTGTAAAGCCACGCCTGACCGGGCTGGAAATCCTCAGCGTCGCCAACTCCTAGGGTCTTTCCACGCGGCTGGTCTTTTTCACCGCATCTGTTGATGACCGCGAATTGGTTATATCGGCCGCGGCCGGCGCCTATGGTGTCATTCTGAAGGATGTGGCGCTCGAAATTCTGGTGCAGTCCTTGCGGCAGGTTGCGGACGTCCAGAGGCTCTTGCCGCTGCCCCCATCGGATCAGGCGGTATTTCGGGAGCAAAGGAACATCGCGATCACGGAGAACGTGCTGACGGTGCTAACGGGCCGCGAGCGCCAGATCATGCGTCTGGTGTCCGAAGGGGTTGTCGAAGAAGGAAATTGGGCGCCGGCTTAATATTGTCGACGGCACAATCAAGGTGCACCTCCATAACATCTTTCAGAAGCTTGAAATCAATAACCGGACAGTACTCGCGGCGCTCGCCATATCGCACAATGACAGCGCGGGCGACCCTCCCGGAAATGCAGTTCACCCGATTCGCAGCGGTTGATCAGCGATCGTAAAAGAACAGGGTTGCCGCTGCCGTGTAGCACTTTGCGCCTGCGCCTCCCGCTCTGGAAGTCACGCTCTCGAGGGTGGCTGAACCCGAACTGTGAGCGACGGGGGCCACACAGCTAACATCGCGTTGCTTGGCCAATACTCGGCCGATGGCTTTACGGTCGCAGCGGATGACACCTTCGGAACGCTGCTGTCGTATCGGCATCATCTGATCTAAGTTAAGTAGCGACGAGCCATAGAGTGCACTAAACGGGCCGGCTCACACCGGCCCGTTTGATTCTTATTCTTCTTTATCGCGGCGAGGCGGAGACGGGTCGGATCTTGTCGTGTCAACCTGATCCCGCGGCTACGGTGACGCCAGTCGGGGCGGGAGCGCCTCTGAGCTGTGAATGTCGCCATAGTTGCTGCGCCGTATCGAGCGGAAGTCGAAGCTCTTCGCCAAAGGGGGTGACGAGCTGCTGAGCAGTTTCGGTTGGTACGTCCTCGGCTGATCCTTTTTCGCTTGTAGCTGCGCGCCGCGGAACGCGACTGCCGTTGAGCCGCGGCCCGGATTTGGGCTTCTCGGATTTCGGTACGGGTTCGCGGTCGAAAGTGGAGTTGCCGTTTGCAGTCGTTTGTTCGCCATCGCCCGCGACCTCAGCGATTGCAATTATTTCAGGCTTAACCAGAGATACAATTTCGTCACCTAACTCGGTGAGTTTGGAGGCAAAAGCGCTTTCGACCTCTTGGGCATCTGATGTGGTGAGCTGGTTCTTGAGGGCCAGAATCCGTTGCGCCCAGACTGCTAGTGCGTCGATATCAGTAAACCCCTGGAGTTCGGAGTTCAGCTTCTCGCGCAGAGCCACGGATTCATCAGCTGGCAAGAGCACGCGGGGCGGTCTTACCGGTTTGCGTCGGCCGTAATCGGACGTCGCCGCCGATGTAGGTGCAAAGGACGCGGGGATCCACCAAATGAGCGCCTGATCTACTTAATTGCAGCGATTGGTGCAGCTACTCCCTTTTGACTACCTCCATTGCGATATCGACAAACGACTGGTGAACGCGGTGTCGTGAGAAACGACCGCGCTCTAAGACCTAACTTGAGTTATTGCGATGGGCTTGCAGGCAATTGAAGCGGCACCCAAGGACCGAAGCCCGGGTTTCCTATTGGACCAAAATACCGGTGGCATGACTACTGCCCACTGGGCAGGGGTCCAAGGCGTTTCGCTGCGAGGCGTTTCGTTTCAAAGGGAGGGCACGTCGATAGCTTTTTCCTCGACCCATCGGCTGCCGACATCCAAGATGGTCGAGGGCTCACGCGGAACGAGCAGAGTCGTTGCGCGTGCATCTGTTGCTGTAGGAGTGGGTCTTCTGTGGTTTTTCATTGAAGCTGCGGGGGACAGTGGACTATGCGCGGAAAGCAATACCGGCGCCCAGGCTTTCATTGCACCAACCGAAAAGGGACTCACGCAGTCCAACGCCACGCGGGACGAATCATCGCTGGTCTGGCGGGTTGTTGAGACGACGCTCGTCGAGCAGAATCTCGAACGCGGCGGCGAGAAGGTCGACATTCTCGCAGATCGGCTGACTCGCATTCAACCGTTAGGCGATGCAGCGCAGGGCAAAGGCGCGCAAGCCCCGCAATCCGCCGCGGCGTGGGAGCGAAAGCAGCCGCTTGAATACCTTGAATACGGACAGGAGTGGGGAAAGGCTGAAGTCCTTGGAGGTGCGCTTATCTCGTCGCTCCGAGAAGAGCTCGATGCGGTTCGGTCAGCAGCTGAAGCGGCGAGGATCAAGCAAAGGCAGGCGCTTGATCAAGAACGAGACAGGGCAGACGCCCTTGCGCGTGAACTTAGCTCCCTCTGGGCGGAAGTCGATATCGCGCGGATTGTAGGCCTGGAAGCCGTGCAAGCTGCCGAGGCGGAGCAGGCATTCGAACAGGAGCGAGACAGGGCAGACGCCCTCACGCGTGAGCTTACCTCCGTCCAAGCGGAACTCGACGCAGCGCGGATCGTAGACCCGGAAGGCGCCCACGCCGCCGCGGCAGGGGTCGAGCAAAAGCAGGTGCTTAAACAGGAGCTCGAACAGGAGCGGGGCAGGACAGAGACCCTCGCGCGTGAGCTCACCTTCGTGCGAGCGGAACTCGATGCCGCACGGAACGCTGGTTCAGAAGCCGCGAAAGCCGTCGAGGCGGAGACCAAGCAAAAGCAGGCACTCGAACAGGAGCGGGGCAGGGCAGAGACCCTCGCGCGTGAGCTCACCTCCGTGCGGGAGGAACTCGACGCCGCACGGAACGCAGGTTCGGAAGCCGCGAAAGCCATCGAGGCGGAGACCAAGCAAAAGCAGGCGCTCGAAGAGGAGCGGGGCAGGGCAGAGACCCTCGCGCGTGAGCTCAGCTCCGTGCGGGCGGAACTCGACGCCGCACGGAACGCAGGTTCGGAAGCCGCGAAAGCCATCGAGGCGGAGACCAAGCAAAAGCCGGCGCTCGAAGAGGAGCGGGGCAGGGCAGAGACCCTCGCGCGTGAGCTTACCTCCGTGCAGGCAGAACTCGATGCGGCGCGGATCGCAGGCCCGGAAGCCGCGAAAGCCGCCGCGGCAGCGGTCGAGCAACAGCAGGCGCTCAAACAGGAACTCAAACAGGAGCGAGACAAGGCAGAGGCCGTTGCGCGCGAACTAACCTCGCTGCGGACAGAACTCGATAAGGCGCGTGCCGCGGGCCGGGAGACCACGCAAACCGCTGAGGCAGTGAAGATCGAACAAAAGCTGGCGTTTGGAAAGGAACGCGACAGGGCGGAGACGCTCGCCCGCGAGCTCGCCTCGGCGCGGAAGGAGGCCGAGGAGCGTTCCGCACTTCTCGCTGCCGCGCACGCCGAGGTGTTACAGGTGATCGAGACAAGCAGCGCCACCGCAGCGGAGCAGAAATTGGCTCTCGCAAGCGAGCGCAATCGTGCCGACGCCCTTGCGCGCGAGCTGGCCTCCGTCAGGAACGAATTCGAAGCCAGCAACTGGCAGGCCGCTGCCTTGAATGCTTTTCGTGCCTTGCGCTCACGCGAGCCGGTCGTTGATAGCGCGCGGGAGTGGATGGCAGAGCACTCTTCGAGGACGATCGCGGGAAAGGAGCGCTTACCGGAACAGATTTCTGGCGAAGCCGTCGCTGCGACCTCGGGACGGTCGTCCGCTTCGAAATTGCCGCGTCCGGAGGCACAGTTGACCGCTCGCGAAGCCGCGCCGGATTCGGATCCGAAAGTCGTCATGGCGACAGAGCGATCTGTGTCGGCGGGCGCCGCTTCCCACCCTCCCGTGGACGAACAGAGGCTGCTTGCTCGGGCAAACGCATTGCTCCGGCAAGCCGATATTAGCGGCGCGCGCCCGTTGCTTGAACACGCTGTTGAGCGTGGCAGCGCGCGGGCCGCCTTTATGCTGGCCGAGACTTACGACGCGCGCGTGCTGCAATCGTGGCGCGCACGCGGAATCTCCGGCGATCCTACGAAGGCGCGCGAATTATATGAACGGGCGCAGGCCGGCGGGATCGAGGACGCGAAGGAGCGCATCAAGGCTTTGAAATAGGGATCGGCTCATAGGTCGGCCGACCCGCGGTAGTCAACTGGAGGAAAAGAGATGCCCATGTCGCTCATGAAGGTTTCTACATTGGCGTCAGCTACGATGGCATTAGCCTTGCTCGGCCTCCTGCCCGCCAATGCTCAATCCCCCTCGAGGCGCGAGCCGACGGCCGCGGCCAAGAAGACCGACATAACCGCGAAAGAACGCATCAACGCATGGACCGTCGGTCTTGCCGGTGGGTTCATCGAAGGTGCTCCGCTCCGTCTGGCGGCAGAGATCGCTCGCGTTGTGAATGAGCAGGACAAGCTTCACGTCATCCCGATCGTGACGCAAGGTGCAACCGAAAATGTCAACTCGCTGCTATATCTCAGGGGTGTTGATGCGGCCATTATCAACACGGATGCTCTTGACGAGTACAAGGCTCAGGTGCCGTTTATCGAACGGCGCCTTGTCTACATTCTGAGCCTCTTTCCGTCCGAATTGCACATCTTCGTCCGTCCCGAGATCCGGTCGCTCGAAGATCTCAGGCGCAAAAAGGTCAACTTTAACACGCAAGGCACGGCGGCCGCCTATTCCGGTCCACTGATCTTCAGCCGGTTGGGTCTAAATGTGGAAAAGATGTTCATTCCGCACCAGGTGGCATTGGAACAAATGAAGCGGGGAGAAGTCTCGGCCGTTGTGTTTGTGACGTCAAAGCCCGTTGACGCCTTTCTGAAGGGACGCTGGGATCCGGGCTTCAAGTTTCTTCCCGTCGAATACGACACCAAATTCGAGGACTACTATCTTCCGTCATCTATCGACGCGACGGACTATCCGAGCCTGGTGCCGAAGGGTGAGCGGATCGCGACGATCGCCGTCCCCACCATCCTTGCGGCCTACAACTGGCCTCAACAGTCCGACCGATACGGGCGCGTGGCGCGCTTCGTGGATCACCTGTTCGGTCGGCTCGATAGATTGCAGTCCGCCGGCTTCGATGCAAAGTGGAAGGAAGTTAACCTGCGCGCCAAGGTGCCGGGTCTCGAGCGGTTCCGGCCAGCGCAGGAATGGCTTGATCGTCCGCAGGCCGCAACAGCGGGGCCGTCACAATGAAGGGTTTGAGCGCTCTCGCTGTGACCCTGCTCTCAAGCCTGAGCCAAGCGGTGTGTGCTCAAGCCGACGATGCCGTCGATCGCCTGAAGGCATGCTCACAATTTGAGGGCATGGAGCGGTTGAAGTGCGTCGACGAGTTCTTGCAGGAGGTGGCGCCTGACTCCACGCAGCCTCAAGGCCCGAACTGGATCATAAGCGAGACGACATCGCCGGTCGACTATAGGCCGCAGATCACTGCGCTGACAACGGCGCGCGCGTTGTCGCAAGACGCCCCGTCCTCGCTCGCCATTCATTGTCGCGCCCAGCGCACCGAGCTGATAATTTCCACGACGGGCTCCTGGAAACAGGCCACGAATAGTGAGGTGAAGGTCGTATACCGGCTCAACCAAGAGCCGCCCGTCGAACAGCGCTGGTGGCCCGCGCAGACGGGGAGAAGCTTCGCCTTTCAGGGCGACGTCGTTCGCTTCCTGCGCTCGATGCCGGATAGCGGCCAGATTCTCGTTAAAGTATACGCTGGAAAAGCTCCGCCGTATGAAAGCACGTTTAAATTGGTCGGCCTGGATCTCGTCCGACGTAAGATAGCGGCGGCGTGCAATTGGCCCGAGCACTGATCGACGCGTATACTAAAACGATTGCCCGGATTCGCATCCTGTCGCGCTCCACTCAGCAGGACGTTTGGCGGATCCGTGTGCATCTTCGGAAACCCGCAAGAGAAAAGTCTGTCACATAGTCGAATGTTGTCGCATGAGCCCACTATTTAGCAGTGTGTGACTCATCGAAAGGAGTTGCCGGATGACGATACTGATCACGGGGGGCGCTGGGTTCATTGGCGGCCATACAGTACTCGCTCTTCTTGATCGGGGCGAAATTCCGATTGTGTTGGATGATCTATCGACTGGCAATAGGGCGGCAGTTCCGTCAGGCGTCCCTTTCTTTACCGGCGACGTCGGAGATACGGAGTTAGTATTGCGCCTTGTACAAAACTATAGGATTGACGGTATCCTACATTTCGCGGCCAAAATAGTCGTTCCAGAATCGGTAGCCGATCCGCTTAACTATTATCTTAGCAACACGGTCAAAACACATGCTCTGCTACAAGCCGCAGTGAGAGGAAACGTAAAGCATTTTGTTTTCTCTTCAACTGCAGCAGTTTATGGCAACCCAAGTTTTACGCCTGTAAGTGAGACAGCTGATCCAGCGCCGCTTTCGCCTTATGGAAGGTCAAAGCTAATGTCGGAGTATATGCTGGTTGATGCAAGTGCGGCATATGATCTGCGGTATGTGACGCTGCGTTACTTCAACGTCGCGGGAGCCGATCCGGCCGGACGCCTTGGTCAATCGACACCCGGGGCGACGCATCTAATCAAAGTGGCACTTGAGACCGCACTCCGCCGACGCTCCTACATGAGTATTTATGGCAGCGACTACCCAACACCCGACGGTACGTGCGTGCGGGATTACGTGCATGTTTCCGATTTGGCTCGTGCGCATCTTACGGCGCTCGTTCATCTGCGGGACGGCGGTGAGTCCCGAACGCTTAATTGCGGCTATGGACGGGGGTATTCAGTCAGAGAAGTTGTTGACGCAGTAAGGAGGGTCACGGGAGTGGATTTCGAAATTCGCCAAGCGCCCCGTCGAGCGGGAGATCCCGCTTCAATTGTGGCAAATAGCGATCAACTCATCAAACTGGGATGGGAGCCAGAATTAAATGATTTGCCAACAATGATTGAGCATGCCCACGACTGGGAAAAAAAGTTGACAGCAGTTGCATAGGGTCGGTCTCTGCAAAACGAAGGACTTCACCATGCGCAGGATTGGCGCTCGTGCGGCTCAGGCGTCTCGACGAGGCGCTTGGTGAGCTGCTGAACAACGGCTCCAGCAGAGCTTTATCGCGCAAAGTCCGGAGGAACTGCTCGCCCTTTGTGGGCCGGCGGAACTTTCTCGGCGTCCGAACATGATTTTCCAGGAGTACATTCCGGGCGAGGATTAGATTTTTCATTGCTATCGCAATGCCGAAACGGACTGCTTCGTGGGCTTCACCGGCAAAAAGCTGCGATCCTATCCGCCCTTTGGCCCGATCGAATAACTGACCCCGCAACGGAAAACTCCAAGAAAGCTCGCAAGGTAACCAGGATCAGGACTTTCGAACCCTCCAGTTCTTGATTTTTGTGCGTCAGTCGTGAGGCCAACGGGGTGAATTGGCTCCCAGGCTATAGGCTAACTCTTATGGATTACCCCGACGCAATCCTTTTCATCGTACTTGATCGGGCGTTCACTCTGGGAGTTGCCGCTACGAGGAGCGCGGTCAAGAGCTGCCCCAAACCAGCCGCATGGTCCATGACCCTGAAGCCGGGCACGCCGAGAATGACAGCGCAGCTAAAGATTGAGGTACGCTCGCGACATGAAGCTTCTCCAAACAGGACAAACCCCGAGTGCTCCATGGGCGAGCAGCAGCGCGCGGCGAGGGCACCACGGCATTACCGTCGTAGTCGGTAAAGTATCGGGAAGATGTATGTCAGGATCTCTCGATGTCGCAATCATCGGTGCGGGACCCTACAGTCTATCACTTTCGAACCATCTGATTTCGCGTGGCTTCGATGGAGCAAGCCATGCGTCATGATGCGGTCATCGATGTCAGCGTGGAGACCTTGCTGAACATTGCGAGACTTGAGACCTCTTGGAAGGAGCTCGAAGCGCGGGCTAACCACTCATTCTACTTGTCTTGGCTCTGGATCGGAACTTGGCTACGGCATCTCCCGGAGGGCGCGCAACCACACGTTCTAGTTGCTCGGACGTCAAGCAAGATCGTTGGCTTAGCGATTATTTGCCGGCGGAGGGCGTGGAGTTTCGGGCCGCATCCGCGGGCGCGTTGGCTGCTCAATGAAACCGGAGATACTCGTTTCGACCGATTGTTCATCGAGTACAATAATATTCTCGCAGAGCGATCCTTGGCCGATGCCATTGTAGTGGCATGTCTCGAGGCCTTAACGCACCGCTTGCGCCACTCTGACCAGCTAGTGCTCTCCGGAATTGATCCGGACCTTGAGTTGGCCGCTTGTCGCACCGCGGGCCGGGCTGGGCTCGTTACCGAGGTGAAATTGGCAGATACGGCACGGTGGATTGATTTCGCCAAAGTCCGCGAGAAAGGCGGAAATTACCGCGCCACATTGGGCCGCAATACTCGCCAGGCCGTGAGCCGTGCCATGCGGTTATATGCCGAACGCGGCCCCGTTGAGCTCCGGATTATGGAAACGACATCGGAGGCCCTCGCCGCGTTCGATTTGCTGGCCGCCTTTCATCAGTCGCGATGGGGACGCAGGGGATCCTTCGCCAATCCGGGCTTCCGTCCGTTCCACGAGGAACTCATTGCGCGCGGAGTCCCCATGGGGGCCGTCCGCATCTCACAGACATTGGCTGGGGACCAGACGATTGGGGTCTTGTACAATTTCGTGCATGACGGCCATGTTCTTAACTACCAAAGCGGCTTTCTCTATGAGCGCGATGGCCGGCTCAAGCCCGGGCTTATCAGCCATGTGCTGTCTATTGAGGACGGCATCGTACGCGGGGAGCGCGGCTACGATTTCCTGGCCTGCTCCGCTGGGCACAAGTCCCATCTGGCTAATGCGGAGCATGCTATGAAGTGGATCGCAATAAGCAGAGACAGTCCAGAGCGCCGCATCGAGACAAAGCTCCGGCGTGCTAAGCGGGTGCTAGGGACATTGCTACGAATCTGAAGCAGGCCGCGACTTGATCTGCCGACCAAAAAAAGAGCTGCATCCCGTATTTGGGGGCAAGTTCTTAGACGATCGGTAGCGGGTTGGGCCCTTCGGCAGGCGAGGACAACGGGAGGGTGCGGCTTGTCTACATTAAGCGATGTGACCGTTGTCGGTGCTGGCCCCTTTGGATTGTCGGTTGCAGCACACTTGCGCGGACTGGGCGTTTATTGCCGGATAATCGGCAGCCCGATGGAGAGCTGGAAAAGCAAGATGCCGAAAGGCATGCTACTCAAATCAGCTGGGTTCGCATCAAACCTTTCTGATCCCGAGCAGGCTTTTACGCTCAGACAATTCTGCGTCGAACATGGCAGTCCTTATGACCATTTGGATCTTCCAATTCCGCTAGAAACATTCTCCGCTTACGGGTTGGCGTTCCAAAAGCGCTTCGCGCCGGATGTAGAAAACGAGGAGCTCGTTTCTTTGATTCCGGTTCCAGAAGGATTCGATCTGCGCATGAAGAGCGGACTATTGTTCAGGACGCGCAAGGTAGTGATCGCAACAGGCCTAACCTATTTCCGCCATATCCCCGAGCTGCTCTCACATCTGCCGAGGGATAAGCTATCGCATTCCGCCGATCATCACGACCTTCAGAGATTCCAGGGGCAGCGCGTCGCGGTACTCGGAGGCGGAGCATCCGCAATAGATATAGCGGTGCTCTTAAACGAAGCACTGGGAAAGGTTCAGCTTATCTCGCACAAGCCGGCCATCATTTTCAGTGGCCGGTGGGGAGGCTCAGGCCGGCACCCGTTGCTAAGGCCTCTAGCGTACCCGGTATCTGGAATCGGCCCGGGTTGGAAACATCGACTGTTCGCGGACTTGCCTTGGCTGTTTCGCTATTTCCCCGAGTACTATCGACTTGGGATAGCAGAAAAATTCCCCTCGGCATCGGGAGGGGAGCCAATGAGAGATCGGGCAGCATCTGTTCCTTTACTTCTGGGGTGCTCGTTGCAGGAGGCGAGAGTATCCAAGCATGGTGTACAATTACAATTGGTCTCTATGGATGGCAGCACTCAAATCGTAGAGGCAGATCATGTAGTCGCGGCTACCGGATATAAGGCCGACGTGCATCGTTTTCCTTTTCTGAGTCCTGCAATTTTCGAACAGCTACGTCTTATTGGGAAAACTCCGCGGCTGTCCGTGAACTTCGAATCGTCCATCCCGGGACTGTATTTCGTGGGGCATGTATCGACTACAACGTTTGGACCGTTAATGCGTTTCGTGTTTGGCGCCGACTTCACCTCTCGCAGGATATCAAGGCATCTAGCGGGTGTGCGGCCTAGGCGGCGGCGAGAATCCCCTCGTACGGGTGCGGGGCAGCACCGTCCCACGGCCGACATCTCCAGCCCGGGAACGCCAGCGGACGCCCACCTCGAAGCAGTCAAGGAAAGTCAGTCTTCTCGCTAGGATTGGGGCTATCATGCCTAATCAGGCGATAAATCCGCGGCAAAGCGCTATGGCAGCCGATGGCGCACCAACAGCTATAGTCTTGGGAGGAGGAATAAACGGCCTGTCCGTTGTACGCAGCTTGGCTCAGGCGGGACTTCGCCCGGTGGCAGTAGTTGACGCAAAGTACGACATTGCAACGGTATCGCGATATGCGCGACGATTTACCGTTTCGACCTTTCACGGCGAAGATTTTGTGGAAGAGCTGCTTCGACTAGGAAAAGGAATGCCCAATGGGGGTGTCATAATATTTGCCGATGATCGTCCACTTTTGACTGTGTCAAGGTACCGTGACCGTGTAGCTCCCTGGTTCGGCTTCCAACTTCCACCCCACGGACTGCTGGTCGACTTGACTTTGAAGGAGCGATTTTTTCGGTTGGCCCAGCGGGGCGGCTTTCCGGTGCCAAGAACCCTCTTGGTGCAAAACCATGATGACTTGAACGGCGTGCGTGACCTTTGGCCTCCATTGTGCGTGAAGCCAAACGGCCGCTCCCGAGCGTATGACGGCTCTTTTAAGAAGGCTTATCGCATCGAGTCCCAAGCCGACGCTCGGTCGCTCTGCGAGCGAGTGCTGGACACGGTGGGGGAGGTGATTGTTCAGGAGTGGATCGAGGGTTCGAATGACTCGATTTATTTTTGCCTGTGCTACATTGGCCCCGGTGCTTCGGTCGCGTTTACGGGTCGCAAAGGCCGTTCCTGGCCGCCTCAGATCGGCTTGACCGCTAGTTGCTGGGCGGCGCCGGAAGTCGCCGAGGAGCTGGAGGATCTGACAATCCGCTTCTTCCGATCAATTGGTTTGACGAACGGATTCGCCAGCATGGAATACAAGCGCGACCAGCGCGACGGGCGCTTTCGGTTTGTCGAGCCAACCGTCGGTCGGATCGATGGGCAGGTGGAGATCTCCGCCCTCTGCGGTGTCAATCTCTGTCATGTCGGCTATTGCGACGCCGCCGGGCAGCTACGGCCATCATTAAAGCTTGATCCAAGCCACGTCTGGCGCGATGAATTCAGGGATCTCATGTCGGCCCGGATTCTCGGCACCAGCTGTTTCTATCCACCAAATCATCGGATTCACAACGCCTACTGGCGCTGGGACGATCCAGGTCCGGCGCTGCTGGAAGGCGCGAAAGAGGCAGTGCGCCGTGCGATCGGGCACCTTCTCAAGACCAAAGCACCAAAGCGGTTTTGGCGCACCGGAAATGATTTATCGGGGTTAAGGGGCTGATTATCTCGGCGTCATCTCTACCGGGATTGCACTTCATCGACCTGTCTTGTCATCTTTCTCGCAGAACTTCGTGCTTGTACCTGGCCAACGGCGAAAGCAGATAGCTGATGATCCTGCGCGCGCCAGTCTTGATCTCGACCGTCACCGCCATGCCGGGACCAAGCTTGACGAGCTTGTCCTCTACCTGCATGTGCGTACGGTCGAGTGAAATTCGCGCGGCATATTCCAGCTCCTGACCTCTCGGCTCACTGCCGCTCTGCGCTGCGCCCGACGCTCGATCATTCGACGCGCTCTGCTGCCTGTCGCGAGTGATGGCGTCCGATGACACGCTGAGGACTTCCCCATGAAGGAGCCCGTAGCGTGTGAAGTTGAATGTGTCGACCTTGATCTCCGACTTCTGTCCCGGATTGACGAATCCGATGTCGCGGTTGGAGATCATGGCCTCGATCTCGAGCAGGCTCTCGCTCGGAACCACCACGGCGAGCGCCTGAGCAGGCGTCACCACGCCTCCCACTGTATGAACGGCGAGTTGTTGCACGACGCCGTCGACCGGCGCGGTCAAATGCTGAAGTTTCGTGCGCTTGTCTGCCTTGATCACCTCCTGCGCAGCGCTTGCAACCTTCTGTTCGGCCTTTGTGAGCGCGTCATAAGTCGAGCGGCGATACTCGGCGGCGGTCCTTTCCCTTGTTTCCTTCAGCAAAGCGATGGCCGCATCGGCCTCGCGCAGCCGGCTCTGCTGCAGGATGAGATCCTGCTGGAGGCCGACCAGCTCCTGATATTCGGAAAGATAGACGACCCTGGAGGCCAGTCCCTTGTCGACGAGGCCCTTGCGGATGTCGACCCGCTCCTGCAGCACCGGTATGGTCGCCTGGAGCTTCGCCACGCTCGCCGAAGTGGTCGACCGTTCCGCGTCCTTCTGATTTTGCTGGCGCTCGATCTCGGCGAGCTTGGCGTTCTGTTCGGCGCGCTGGCTGATCAGAAATTGACGATGCATCTCGATCTCCGCGGCGTCTGCGCTCTGCGGCGGCCGAAACGCGGCAAGCGGATCCTCCGCGAGCGCCGCGCGTAGCCGCGCGACGTCGAGTCCGGCCGCAAGGAGATCGCTCCTCTGGCGCTCCTGGTCGGCTTCCGTCATCGTCGGGTCGAGCTCGATCAGAACATCGCCGGCCTTGACGCTCTGTCCGTCGCGTACGTGGATGGCGCGGACAACGCCCGTTTCGAATGGCTGGATCAGCTTGGTGCGCCCGCCCGGCACGATCTTGCCCGTCGCGGTTGCGACGATATCGACGCTGCCGAATGACGCCCACACCAGCGCCACGCAGAAGACCGCAATGATACTCGCCGCGATCGCGCGCCCGATCGGCGACGGCGGCGATTCGGTAATTTCGAGCGCCGCCGGCAGGAACGCAATCTCGTGCTCGCGGCGGCGAGCCGGCGGTTTCGGAAACGGGACGATCTTCGTGCTAGCGGACGCCATGGATACCTGCTTGGAGGAAGTGGAGCTTCGCATAGCGGCCGTTCGAGCGGATCAGCTCGTCATGCGTGCCGTCCTCGACAATGCGGCCTCGCTCGATGGTGATGATGCGATCGGCTTGGCGGACCGTCGAGAGACGGTGGGCGATGACGAAGACGGTCCGGCCGGCGGAAATTCGTTTCATGTTCTGCTGGATGGCGCGCTCGCTTTCGTAATCCAGGGCGCTGGTCGCCTCGTCGAGGATGAGGATGCGCGGATCGGTAATGAGCGCGCGAGCGATCGCGACACGCTGGCGCTGCCCGCCGGAAAGACTGCTGCCGCGTTCACCCACGATGGTGTCATAGCCCTCAGGCAGCTCCAGGATGAAGTCGTGAGCGCCGGCAAGCAATGCCGCCTCGATGACCCGCTCCATGGGCATGGCTGGATCGGCGAGCGCGATGTTCTCGCGAATGGAGCGGTTGAAGAGCACGTTCTCCTGCAGGACGACGCCGATCTGGCGTCGCAGCCATGCTAGATCCACCATCGCCAGATCGACGCCGTCGACCAGCACGCGTCCGCTCTCCGGCACATAGAGACGCTGGATCAGTTTGGCGATGGTGCTCTTGCCCGAGCCAGAGGAGCCCACGATGCCGACGACCTGACCGGGATCGACGCTGAACGACACGTCGTGCAGCACCTCGGGGCCGTCGATGCGGTAGCGGAAAGTCGCATGCTCGAATGTGACTTGCCCGCGGATCGCCGGCAGGGCTGCGCGGCCAGGATTGAAGCTTGGTTCGGGAATGGTGTTGAGGATGTCGCCGAGACGATCGATCGACAGACGGGCCTGATGGAAATCCTGCCAGATCTGCGCGAGCCGCAGCACCGGCATGCTCACGCGCGCGGCCAGCATGTTGAACGCGACGAGCTCACCGACAGTGAGGTCGCCGCCGATCACGAGCCTGGCGCCGAAGTAAAGGGTTGCGGCGACGACCAGCTTGTTGATCATCTGGACCGCCTGGCTCGCCGTGTTGTTCAGGCTGAGCACGCGGAAGCTCGCGGCCACATAGCCGGCAAGCTGCTCCTCCCACCGGCGTTGCATCTCCGGCTCGACCGCCATGGCCTTCAGCGTCTCGACGCCCGTGACGCTCTCGACCAGGAAGGCCTGATTCTCGGAGCCGCGATTGAACTTCTCGTCGAGGCGCCGGCGAAACAGCGGCGCAGCACCCGCGGAGATGCCGATGTAGAACGGGAAGGACGCCAGGACGATCAGCGTCAACGTCGTCGAGTAATAGAACATCACCGCAAGGAAGACGACGGTGAACAGAAGATCGATCACGAGCGTGAGCGCCGAGCTCGTCAGGAACTGGCGAATATTCTCGAGCTCGCGGACGCGTGCGACCGAATCGCCAACACGGCGGGTCTGGAAATATGCGATCGGCAGCGCCATCAAGTGACGGAACAGCCGGGCGCCGAGCTCGACGTCGATGCGGTTCGTCGTATGCGCGAACAGATAGACGCGCAGCGTGCCGAGAATAGCCTCGAAGACGGTCAGCGCGACAAGGCCCGTGACCAGAACGTCGAGCGTGCTCATGCTTCGATGCACGAGCACCTTGTCGATGACCACCTGGAAGAACAGCGGTGAAATGACGGCGAAGACCTGAAGGAAGAACGACGCGACCAGCACTTCGCCGAGAAGACGGCGATACTTGTGGACCGCGCCGACAAACCAGCCGATGTCGAATCGCCGCGAGAGATCGGTCAGGGGCGCGCGCCGGGCCATCAGGATGATGTCGCCGTCCCAGATGGCCTCTAGTTCGGCCTGCGTCATTAGTTCCGGTCGGGGGGACAACGGGCGCTGAACGAGGAGTTTGTCGTCGACAATTTTGCCGAGGATCAGGAATCCGCCGTCGCGCAGCATGGCGATCCCCGGCAGCGGGGTAACCGCAAGCCGATTCCAGCTCGTCCTTTGTACCCGTGCCTTGAGCCCGAAATCCTTGGCGCAGCGCAGGATTTCGGTAACATCCACTCGCGCCGCGCCCACCCGATGCCGGATTTGGCCCGGATCGGCCGCGATGCCATGGAAACGAAGCAATATCGCCAGAGCCACGAGCCCGGATTCATCAGCGCTATCAGATTCGGTGCTCGCCGGCTGGGCGGCAATATCGCGTCGATCGGTGAAACCCGCACGCATCAAGGTATCGCGGGCTCGCATCAACGGATCGCGGACACGCGCCACGACATCGCCGGCACGCCGCGTCAGGTCACGTCCGCGGGCGCTCATGCCGGCAAGTGCATGAAGAACCCGATGCGCGAGGCTCTGTGATCCGGCCAAGATCAAACGGCCGTCCCAGATCGCTTCGAATTCCGCGCGCGTGATCAGCTTCGGATGCGCCGCGGTTGGATGCAGCACAAGCGCCGCCTGGTCGTCGACCGTTCCGAGAAGCAGAAATCCGCCATCACTAAGCGATGCAATTCCGGGAAGCTGTATGCTCGCAAGTCGCTTCCAATGTGTCGTGCGCGAACGGACCTTCACCCCGAGCTCGCGGGCGCAGCGAAGCATCGCGCGGATGCCGATTGCTTGGCTTCCGCAGCGATCGCGGAGCTGGTCGGGCTCGGCGTTCACGCCATGAAGGCGCAGGAACAGAGCTAGCGTTCGAAGCCCTAGATCTGCGGCGTGGGCATTCCCATTCTGGATCGCCATTTTTTAGCTCAACCCTTCGCGGCCACCGACCGCGTCCGGTGTTCCTTCTCTGCATTCACAAACTTGGTGGTGCCGCACCCTGGCGCTGATGCACCTGGGTGCGGAAGCGGATCAATGTTGCGGTCTGGCCAGGAAAGCTTCCTGACCCCAACCAGCCGCTTGCGACACGGCCGCCACGACCTGACCGGGATCGACCCGGCCGGAGTTGCCGGCCAAATACTGGTTCAGCAGCGCGAAGCTCTGGCTTGCCAGGGACGCCGTGGTTGTGCCGGTCGCAGGCAGATGATCCGCGAAAGTGATCGCCTGCGGCGCGGTGGTCGCCAGAGTGTTGGTGACCGAATCCAAATGCTGCTGCAGCAGCGCAAAGCCCTGGTTTGCCAGGAACCCTGTGCTCGCCGCGGTCGCAGGCAGATGATCCGTCACAGTGATCGGCTGCTGCGCCGTGGCCGCCGCGGTGCTGGTGACCGAGTTCACGTGCTGCTGCTGCGCAAAGCCCTGGTTTGCCAGGAACTCCGTGCTCGCGGCGGACGCAAGCGGATGATCCGTCACGGTGGTCGTCTGCGGCGACGTTGCGGTCATGGTGGTCGCAGGTCGAGGATCCGTCACGGCGATGGTCTGCGGCGAGGCTGTGGTGACGGCGCCAGTGGCCGGGTCCTTCGCGTTTGCGGTCAGCGTGAGTGTTGCGACCGGATGAGCGGCGCCTTTGTAATTCGATTGCAGCGTCAGTCCGCTGTCGACCTGCGCCTCCGTCAGGGTGATGCTCTTTCCCTGGAACGTCTGACCATCGAGCCTGTCAGTGATCGTCTCGTACTTCGGCAGGCCGGCGATGTTTACGGTCACCAGATCGTTGGAGTCGGTCGTTGTCACCTCGGCCCCCAAGTCGACCGTACCGCCTCGGCCGGTGACCGTGAGCGTTGGATCCGCGACAGTGAGGACCGGCTTGGTCACGGACGGTGTCGACGGCGTTGTCGATGACGTCGCGACCTGGAGGCCGGAGAAGGTCGTCACCGCGCCTGCGAGGTTCGCCGCAACACCGGAGGAATCCTTGATGCTCGCACCGCTCGGGAGATTGACCCCGGTGACGGCGAGCGCCGAGGTGTTCGTGTTGGTCGACGCGACGGTTGTCTTGAAGGTGAGCGCGCTGGTCCCGGAGCCGCCCACATAGGCGGCGGTCGCGCCGTCATTGAGCGACAGCGTCGGCGTGCCCGCCACCGTCACGGCCTCGTTGAAGCCGAGTGTCAGCGTGACCGTGTCTCCCACGTGCTCGGTGCCGGTTGCCGGAGAGGCTGTGTCCTGCGTCACCGCCGGCAAGACAGGATCGATCTGGAGACCGGAGAACGTCTTCACCGCGCCCGTGAGGTTCGCCGCGAGGCCGGACGCATCCTTGATGCTGGCGCCGCTCGGAAGATTGACCCCGGTGATGGCGAGCGCCGACGTATTGGTGTCGGTCGACGCGACCGTCGTTTTGAAGGTGAGGGCGCTCGTCCCGGAGCCGCCCACATAGGTGGCGGTAGCGCCATCGTTGAGCGACAGCGTCGGCGTGCCTGTCACCGTCACGGCCTCGTTGAAGCCGAGTGTCAGCGTGACCGTGTCTCCGACGTGCTCGGTGCCGGTCCCCGGGGAAGCCGTGGCCTGCGTCACCGCCGGCAAGACAGGATCGGCCGCGGCCGCCCCGGTTGTTATCGTCAAATTTCGATAATCGGCGGCAACAGTCTCGGATGTCGACGACCGATAGAGTCCTTGCTCCCAATAGGTGGGTTCCCCAAAGCCTAAGGGACCGTTATAGTTCACAATCTGGTTGCCGTTGATCGAGACGTGCAAATACCCGCCGCCGGTGTTGGATACATTGGACTGGATGCTGATGTTATAATACTGGCCAGTTGTAATGGGATTGGGATCGGTCCACAGCGTCATCATATGAAGATCGCTGGACGAGTTGCTGGGGTCCCCACCGGGCGAGACGTAGCGAGCGACAACCTGCAGGTGGTCGCCATCAAGCTGGATCGCGAATGGAGGCGAGGTAACTACACCAGTAACCCAGTCAGCACTATGCATTTGTCCAGTAACAAACCATGGCGCCGTGTTTGTAAACGACCCATTCGGCCCGTTTGGCTCCAACATAAACTGATAGTTTAGGTTGATAGGCGTACCGGCCGGAATGACTGCATTTCTGTTTGCGGAACCGTCAATATCCGCGCGATCAACAGCATGTCCAGCATCGTATGTCCATTGATCACCCGGTCGAATTTCGAAGCGCAGAGTTTGGGCGTCAGGATTGGTCAAGCTGTAGCTCTGGCCCGCCGTCTCCACCCTGTAGGAATCGCCACCGATATCAAAGATAGTGTTCGGCGTAGACGTAAAGCTCGTGATTGTGCCGGTCGTATCCATTTGATATCTCCATCGAGTTACAGAGTTGTTCTCTTTGACGTTGAGTTGACGAGGGTATTCCACTGTCGCGCACCGCGAAGGCGCGCGACATACCGCGTGCTCGCAAGCGTTTGGCATTGCGAACGCATTTCATAGCAGCGGGATTTGAGGGTGCCCCCCAACTGCTGACGGTCGGTTGGTTAATGAGCGAGTGTGGCGAAAAAAATAAGCGAGTATGGCGAAAATCCGGAACCGCAAATGCGGCCCACCTATGGCAGCGACAGGCAGGTGGCTGCAACTGCTGCTGATTTCAGCGACGCTGCCTTGGGGGAAGCAACATAAGGTTTTCATTGATTATACCAACGTATGTGCTCGCCGTCGTAAATGATCTTGTGTTCTCGCTCCAAGCAGCTCTCCGTTCCCACAAGTTCAAAGCTAATCGCGCCAGACCTTGAACGCTTAGCCCGCACGCCCGTGTCCTGAGGCCTCCTTTGCATCCTCCGGCACGAGGGCCTTCAGCTCCGCCTTGGCCCGATCATGGTCAAGCGCGGCAGCCCGGGTCAGCTGGTAGAGGTTGGCAAAGTCTGCCCACGCTTCGAGCCGCTCATGTCGACGGTTCTGACGGCCTCAACCTGGCCCGCGCCGGCTCAATGCCGAAGAGGCGAGGGGGCTCGCCGCTCTGGACGCAGCGCCAGAATTTCCGTTCCGCGGTGAGCAGCAGGTGCTGGTAGAGCGGGTCGGCGAAAATGGTCATTTCCACCTAG
>Ga0207707_10000539_pt1 | contig 38632 bp, 36 predicted proteins | sample KBSC83BmetaG_FD_184336 | JGI IMG/M metagenome (GOLD analysis project Ga0207707, IMG submission 184336) | Corn rhizosphere microbial communities from Kellogg Biological Station, Michigan, USA - KBS C8-3B metaG (SPAdes) (version 2) | ecosystem: Host-associated > Plants > Roots > Rhizosphere ... | reverse complement strand
GCGACGTCGGTGGGCGCGGGCGGGATCGGCGCGGGGATGACCACGGGCGCGCTGATGTTCGCGACGGTGGCGACGGAGCTCGCGACGCCGCGGCTCGTGGCTCACTTCGGTTATCAGCTCGTGTTCGCGGCGGGGCTCTTTCTGCTGGGCGCGCCCGCGCTGGCGCTCCCCGCATCGGCGACGATGGCGGCGATCCTCGTCGTCTGTGTCGTGCGCGGCATCGGTTTCGCGATCACGGTCGTGGTCGGCAGCTCGCTCGTCGCGTCGCTCGTTCCGGCGGAGCGGCGCGGCGAGGGACTCGGACTCTATGGCGTGATCGTGCAGGTGCCGGCGATCGTCGGATTGCCGTTCGGCATTTGGCTCGCGGGACGCGCGGGCTATCCCGCGGTGTTCGTGCTCGCGGCGATCGCGGCGCTCGCCGGACTCGCGGCGATGCCGGGGCTGCCGCGCCGCGCGAGCGTCGCGGTGGAATCCGTGGGCGTGGTGGAGGGGCTGCGCACGCCGGCGCTGCTGCGCCCCGCGCTCGCGTTCTCCGCGACCGCGGTGGCGGCCGGCGTCGTGGTGACCTTTCTGCCGCTCGCCGTCACGCGCGCCGAGGGAGGCGTCGCGGCGCTGGCGCTGCTGGCGCAGGCGGTGGCGGCGACGGCCACGCGATGGTGGGCCGGGCGCCACGGCGACCGTCATGGCTCGGCGCGACTGATCGCCCCCGCGCTGCTCGTTGCGGCGGCGGGGTTGGCCGCGGAGGCGATGACGGGAAGCTCGACTGCCGTCGTGCTCGGCATGGTGGTGTTCGGCGCCGGATTCGGCGTGGCGCAGAACGCGAGTCTCACGCTCATGTTCGAGCGCGTCCCGCCGTCGGGCTACGACACCGCGAGCGCGCTGTGGAATCTCGCGTACGATGCCGGACTCGGCGTGGGCGGCGCTGGGTTCGGGATCATCGCCGCGCAGCTCGGCTACTCGCCCGCGTTCGCCGTCACCGCGGCGCTGATGCTCGTCGCGCTCGTGCCCGCGCTGCGCGACCGCGCGCGTCCGGTCACCGAATCCGCCTGAGCGCGCGGGGCCGCGCCGCCAATCAATGAATGGGCGTGAGCCCCTTCATCATCCCCTTGGCCGCGTCGGACGTCTGGGCGTCCACGCGTTGCACGGCCGGACAGCGCCACGACAGCGAGCCCGAGAAGGTCTTTCCCTTCGCGCGCCCGCGCGACTTGATGTCGATGTCCTCCATCGCGATGGGCGACGTCAGGTCCGTGAACTCCGCCGTGCCGGTCGCACCGCTGTCCGCGATGGTGATCGTCATCTTCGACCCGGGCCCGGGTATCACGGCCAGCGGCACGGTGGAGTTGGCGCGGTTCACCATCATCGAGATGGGCGCCGACACGCCGTGCTTGCCCGCGACCGGGGTCTTCACCGCCTCTCCGGCGGGCGAGAAGGTGCCGTCGTGCTCGTAGTCCCGCACGACAAGCGACAGCATCTCGAGCGCGCCGTGCCCGCTCCTCGCGCTCATGTGGTAGCCGGCGAGCAGCCCGTCTCCCGCGGGACCAACGGCGCACTCCTGGACGGTGAAGTCGGTGTCGAGCGTCGCGTCGCCGGTGAGATGGATGCGTCCGCGGCCGGGTGCGGCCGCGCTGTCCGCTTCCGCCGCGCGATCGCCCTCGGCGTTGGACGCGGGCTCCCGTCCGGTGCAGCCGAGTATGGCGAGGAACACCGCGACGGCGGCGGCGCGGCGCGGTGAGACGCGCCCGGTGATGTGACGCGCGAACGAGGGTCGCGCGATGACGCTGCCTGACATTTCCCCTCCGGAGGGCATTCGAGCGGAGCGGTCACAACGTTAATAGAGCACATACGGATTCGGGAGCGGCTGCGCAAGGAACGACGGGCCCGGCGGGCAAAATGTTTCCGTGGCGCGCGGCTCTTGCGCGAACGGCGCGCGATCCCTAGCGTGTTCCCATAGTCTTGCCAAGGGAGAGGGCGATGCGTTCGGATACCGGCGATCTGCTGCAGGGCACACTCGGCGTCATGATCCTCAAGGCGCTCGTGATCGGGCCCGCGCACGGCTACGCGATCGCGCGATGGGTGGAGCAGACCACCGACGACGTGCTGCAGATCGAGGAGGGATCGCTCTATCCCGCGCTGCGGCGGCTGGAGGATCGCGGGTGGGTGCGCTCCGAGTGGGGGCTCTCGGAGAACAACCGGCGCGCGCGGTTCTACACGCTCACGGCGCGCGGGCGCGCGCATCTCAAGACCGAGGCGGCGGTGTGGCTGCGCTACGCCGGCGCGGTGACCCGCGTGCTGCGCGCCGCGCCCGCGATCGCCTGACGCCCGTGCGCGACGACTTCGGCGCGCCGCGCTGGCGGCGCTACCTCCGCTTCTGGGGTCCGGACGTCGACGCCGATGTCGACGACGAGCTCCAGTTCCACCTCGACATGCGCGCGCGCGAGCTCGAGGCGCGCGGCCTCTCGAGCGACGATGCGCGGCGCGCCGCCGCGCTCCGCTTCGGCGACGCCGGGCGAATCGGGGCCGAGCTGCGCGAGCACGACCATCACCGCAACCGCTATCTGCACCGGAGAGACATGCTGAGCGACCTGTGGCAGGACTTCCGGCTCGCCGCGCGCGGGCTGCAGCGCACGCCCGGCTTCGCGATCGTCGTCATCGCGACGCTCGCGCTCTGCATCGGCGCGAACAGCGCGATCTTCAGCGTGGTGAACGCCGTGTTGCTCCGGCCGCTGCCGTTCCGCGATCCGGGCGCGCTCGTGCGAGTCTACCAGACGTACCAGGGGGAGCGCTCCGCGTTCTCCGGGCCCAACTTCGTCGACCTCGTGAAGTCCACCCACACGCTCGCGAGCGCGGCGGCGTTCGACAACGAGACGTTCAACGTCGTCGGGAACGGCGATCCCGTGCGCGTGCAGGGCGCGCTCGCGAGCGCGAGCTTCTTCGACGTGCTCGGCGCGCAGCCGGCGGTGGGCCGGACGTTCAACGCCGACGAGAACGACCCGGGCAAGACCCACGTGGTGGTGCTGAGCCACGCGCTCTGGCAGCAGCGGTTCGGGTCGAACCGCGCCGCGATCGGCGGCTCGCTCGATCTCGACGGCACGCCGTACACGATCATCGGCGTCATGCCGGCGTCGTTCGACTACCCGCGCGGGATGTCGGTCTGGATGCCGCTCGTCTACGACACGTCGTTCACCGTCGCGTCGCGCGGCGCCGTGTATCTCTCCGCCGTCGCGCGGCTAGCGCCCGGCGTGAGCGAGCAGCAGGCGGCCACCGAGGTCGCGATCATCGGCAAGCGGCTGCACGACGCCGACCTCGATCACAACGCGAAGATGGGGATCACCGCGGTCTCCATGCGCGAGGCGATGGTGGGGAACGTGCGGAAGCCGCTCGTGATCCTGCTGGGCGCCGTGGTGTTCGTGCTGCTCATCGCGTGCGCGAACATCGCGAATCTGCTGCTCGCGCGCTCCAGCACCCGGCACACCGAGATTGCGGTGCGCAGCGCGCTCGGGGCCGCGCGCGGCCGGCTCCTGCGCCAGCTGCTCACCGAGAGCGTGCTCCTCTCCCTGGCGGGCGGGGCGCTCGGACTCCTGCTCGCCACGTGGGGCGTGCGGCTGCTCGTCGTGCTCCAGCCCCGGGGCATCCCGCGCCTGGACACCGTGAGCATCGACGGTGCGGTGATGGCGTGGACCGCGCTCGTGGCCGTGGCCACCGGGATCATCTTCGGCATCGCGCCGGCGCTGCAGCTGTCGCGCGGCGGTGACGAGCTCGCGCAGTCGCTGCGCGCGGGCGGGCGCGGGATGCTGCCGTCCATGGGCGGACGGCAGCTGCGCCGCACGCTCATCGTCTCCGAGATCGCGCTCGCGCTCGTGCTCCTCACCTGCGCGGGGCTCATGATGCGAAGCTTCGTGCGGCTGCAGAGCGTCGATCCGGGATTTCAACCGGACCATCGTCTCGCGCTCGAGATCGCGATTCCCGATGCGACCTACGGCACGAACGAGAAGGTCGTCGCCTTCTACGACGACCTGCTCGGCCGGCTCGCGGCGCTCCCGGGCGCGCGGGGAGTCGGCGCGATCAGCATGCTGCCGCTCACCGACAACGCGTGGGGATTCTCCTTCAAGGTGGACGGCCGCCCGCCCGTCAGGCTCGGCGACCAGCAGCACTTCGAAACGCGCGCGGTGTCGCCGGACCTCTACCGCGTGCTCGGCATCCCGGTGAAGCGCGGCCGCGCGCTGCTCCCCACGGACCGCGACGGAGCGCCACCAGTTGCCGTGATCAACGAGGCGGCGGCGCACCGCTACTTCCCCAGCGAAGATCCGATCGGCAAGCGCGTGGTGCTCGGCTTTCGCGTGCGCGACACGACGCACGCGGCGGGCACAATCGTGGGCATCGTGGGCGACGTGCACGGATTCGGGCTCGACCAGGATGCGCCGCCCGAGATCGACTTTCCATACGCGCAGCTGCCGCTTTCGAACATGGCGATCGTGATGCGCACGGACGCGTCCGCGCCGGCGCTCGCCGCGGCGGCGAAGCGCGAGCTCAACGCGATCGATCCCGCGCTGCCCATGGCGGACGTGCGATCGCTCAGCGGGCTCGTGTCCGACTCGATCTCGCAGCCGCGATTCTACATGATGCTGCTCGGCCTCTTCGCGGCGATCGCGCTTCTCCTCGCCGCCATCGGCGTGGCCGGCATGATGTCGTTCGCGGTCGCGCAGCGCACGCGCGAGATCGGCATTCGCATCGCGCTCGGCGCCAACCGCGGCGGCGTCGTGCGGCTCGTGCTTCACGAGGCGATGCGGCTCGCCGTGATCGGCGTGGTGATCGGGGGGCTCGTCGCCGTGGCGCTCTCGCGTGCGATGGCAAGCCTGCTCTTCGGGGTGGGCGTGCGTGATCCGGCCACCTTCAGCGTGGCGGCGATCGTGCTCGCCGGCGTCGCCTTCGCGGCCACGCTGCTCCCCGCGCGGCGCGCCGCGTCCGTGGATCCCGCCACGGCGCTCCGAACGGACTGATTGCCGTCGTTCGCCGTCGCCTGTAACGTGTCGTTACGGGTGACGGGCGCGGAGCCGGGTTCGTCTTTTTCGGAGCTCGTCTGTGTCGCCGGATGAACTGTACCGGCGGTCGTCGGCCGGGGGACTCCCATGCGCATCGATACACGCCGCCTGCTCGCCACTGCGCTCGCCACGGTGTTGCTCGCGTTCGGAACCGGGTGCTCCTCCGACACCTCCGAACCGGTGGCCGTCGCCACGATCACGATCACGCCGCCGAGCGGGAGCGTGAACGTGGGCAGCACGCTGGCGCTGGTGGTCACGCTGCAGGACGCGCAGGGGAAGCCGATCACCGGGCGCCCGATCACCTACACGTCGTCCGACACGAACATGGCCACGGTGTCCGCATCGGGCGTCGTGACGGGCGTCGCGCCCGGAAGCGTATCGATCACCGCGGTGAGCGGCGAGAAGGTGGCGCAGGCGCCGGTGACCGTGATGGCCGTGCGCGACGACTGGATCACCTACGGTCACGATGCGCGGCGCACCTTCGCGTCGCTCGGCAGCGTCACCGGTCCGCTCACCATGGCGTGGTCGTACGTGCCGCAGGGCACCTCGGGGCACGCGCTCAATTACGTGCAGAGCGCGATCGCGACGGTTGACGCGATCTACGTGCGGACGAGCCTCAACGCGGGCTACGGCTACGGGCTCTCTCCAGCGGCCGATCGCGTGTCGCCCGCCGGCCAGCACGTGTGGACGTACAACATGGGCACGGACGCGGATTTCGGTGACTGGGCATCGCTCATGGGCGACAAGCTCGTCATCAACTCCGACGGCACGCGCTACGTGAACACGACGAGCGGTGCGGCGGTGCGCAGCAACGGCGTCGACTCGTGGGGGGAGATCCTCACCGACGCGGGCACGACGTACCAGTCGAACGACGTGCAGATCGACGGACCCGGCGTGCACGTGGCAGCGCTCGACTCCGCGCTCAAGGCGAAGTGGTCGTCGAACGCGTTCTCGAGCTGCCGCGGATCTGCGTCCGCGATGGCCGGTGGACTCGCGCTCAACAACGGCGTGCTGTTCTACGCGCCGGCGTACAACGTGGGCAAGCCGACAACGATCCTTCCGTTCGCGTCGGGGGTGTTCGCCTTCAACGCGAGCACGGGCGCGAAGATCTCCTACCATGCGAGCACGCCGTACAGCCGGCTGAGCGCGGACGACTCGCGGGTCTACCTCGTGGAGAGTCCCGGCAAGCTCGTTGCGCTCTCGCAGAGCAGCCTGCAGGTGGCGTGGAGCACGGCCGTGACCAGCCCGGGCGAGCAGGCGCCCGTGGTGGCGAACGGCCTCGTGATCATCGGGACGGCGGCCGGCGTGGAGGCGTACGACGCGAGCACGGGCGTGAAGCGCTGGGGGCCGACCGCGATGAACGGCGCGGCCGCGCACTGGTCGAGCACGTACCAGGGCGGAAGTTGCGGCTCGGTGCAGATCCCCGCCGCGTACGGCGGCACCACGACCATCGCCGCGGCGCTCGGCAGCCGCACGCTCGTGGTCACGGCGTTCGATGGCATCCACATCCTCGCGCTCGGAACCGGCGTGGATCTGTGGCACGGCCGCCCGACAGGCATTCCGGGGTACGTGAGCAACCCGGTGATCGTGAACGATCCGGCGAAGGGCGCGATCGTGTACGTGGAGGACTACGGCAAGCTGTACGCGCTCTCCGTGCCGCCGGTGCCCGCGATCGTGAGCGCGAGACGGCGGTAGCTCACGTCCTCACTAAGCTGTGGGGAGAAGCTATACACCGCCGACGTTCAAGCGGCTTCGGCGACGAACTCGCCACCCCTTGCGGTCCGGAGAGAACAGTTGTTACTGACTGCCTGGCCAACTCGGATCGGCGGATGCGTAGCCCGCAATTGTTCGCGCAGTCGACTGCGTGAAAATCCCTGATTCACACTCGTCGGCAAGCAGCCGGACAAGTGACATCCTCCTCCTCGCGTCGGAAGAACAACCGGGCAATGTCGATCCGGGCGAGCAGTTGAGGAGGTGCGGAGACCAGGGCGTTAGTAGTCCCCCTCCTAAGATCGCCCGATGCACGGCATAAAAGCGCAGTCGAGCGGTTTATTAATGAGAAGTTACTAATGTCGTGTTGGAGCGCAATAGAGCGAATGGAAGGGGGATTGCGAAACGAGGCCGAAGTGTGTCGCTTTCGAACACGATGTGCGTTGTCGCTCTGACGATCACAGGTTCGATTCGAAGTTCCACTTCGGAGGCGAGCATGCAAAACAAGAGATGTGTAGCACTGGGAATGCTCATTATGGGCGCTGCCTGTGCCGATCCTTCGGGATTGTCGGAGCAACGCGAACGACCGGCTGGAGCTCCATCCGCGTCCATGCATTGGGCATCAGCGGATCCAAACTTTCAAGAACAGGATCGGTTCACAGTAGCAGGAATGATTGACCGTACGAACGGATGCACCTTTGTGATGCAAAGGACCCTCGAGCCCGGACAGCACGAGAGGTTGCGAGTCGTCGGAGTAGACACCACGGCATGCACCTTCGTGGTTGCTCGTGGCGAGCTGACAACCACATCGGCTTCGACCGCATCTCAGGGTGCTCGCCAAACGGTTCACGTTATGAGTGCCATGGCGACCGACATTGTGGGCGACACAGTCCTGCCCCTTGCCCCGATACAGCATCAGGCGACAGAAAGTCTGTATGAGCTTGACCCGATTTAGTGGACGCGTGAGTGATAGATCCTACGCTGCCTCCAGCAACTGCTCTTCATACGCCGCTGGGCTGAGATACCCCAGGGTGGAATGGCGGCGCTTCGGGTTGTACCACGTCTCGATGTAGCGGAAGACCGCGCGCCGTGCATCGTCTCGCGTCTGCCAATCGCTCTGCATGAGCAGCTCGAATTCAAGTGTCGAGAAGAAGCTCTCGGCCACCGCGTTGTCGTAACAGTCACCTGTGCCGCTCATGCTGGCAATCATCCCGTGCGCGGCCAACTCGGTGCGGTACGCGGTCGACGCGTACTGGCTCCCGCGGTCGGAATGATGAATCAGCCCAGCCGCGGGTCGTCTAGCCTCTCGAGCCATTCGCAGTGCACCGAGCGCCAACTCGACTTCCATCGTGTCTCGCATCGCCCACCCGACGCAGCGGCGCGACCCGAGATCGAGCACGGTCGCCAGATACAGCGGGCCTTCTCGCGTCGGGAGGTACGTGATGTCGGCCACCCAGCCGCGGTTCAAGGCGACCCCGTTCACGTCAAACGCTCGCGCGAGCAGGTTCGGCGCGATCGGCTCGTTGTGATTCGAATCCGTTGTGGAGTTGCGATGCCGTTGGCGCGGGCGCGCCACCAGCCCGTCCTCCTGCATGAGCCGGGCGACTCGCTTCGTGCTGGTCGGGAGTCCCTCCGCCCGCAACTCCTGGTGCACACGAGGCGCGCCGTACGTCTCGTGACTGGCCTCGTGGATGAGGCGCACGCGCGCTATCAAGAGCTCATCGATGAGCGCGTGCCAACTCGGCGGCCGTCGGAGCGACGCGTAATAGCCCGAGGGCGCGACCTCCAGCACCCGGCACATGAGTCGCACTTGGAACTCGCCCCGATGGCGAGTGATCACGGCGTACCTCAACGCGACTCCTTCGCGAAGTACACCGCCACTTTTTTTGCGAACGCTTGCTCTTGGCGCAGGACCGCCACCTCGCGCCGCAGCCGACGCACCTCCTGCTCGGTCGATTCCACCGACAGCGCTGTCCCAGTCCCGCTCTCGCGCCGCCGCTGCTGCTTGGCCCACGCGCGCAGTTGGTCGGGCTTCACATCCAGCTCTCGGCCGACCTGCGCCAGCGTCACCCCTGCGGCGCGTCGCTCGGCGACGAGCCGTACTGCTTCGGCCTTGAACTCCGCACTGAACTCGCGCCGCTCACGCCGTGCTGCGTTCCTCTTTGATTTCATGCGCCACCTCCACCCTGAAACTAGGGCGAGTAAGGCGTCCACGAAATCGGGTTAATCCCAGTATGTCACTGACCCAGTCGGCATTCGCGTCACGAATCTAAATCAAACGATGCAGTGGAGGGCGACCGTACTCGGATGCGCCAATGCGGTGCGATCAGTGTTTACGTACAACTGGACGACGGCGAGCGGTTGGAGTATGGTGGGCCGAATTCCCAGTGCCCAGATTGTTCCAGTAGCCATCTGCACGGAAGCAAAAGGAGTTTCTCAAGCAACTTATACGAACATTCCATTTTGCAAGCTATTTACGGGAAACCCGTATGAGCCAGATACTTGGATCACTCTTACGAATCAAATTGTCGGAACCACGCACGCTACCTTTACCTATTCGACGCCTATCACAGGCGGGTGCTCGTGGTTGCTTACTCCGAACATCTATGAAAAATTTGACTTCTGATACGCATGATGCCCAATAGCGCGTCTGATTCGTGGCATGATGGCGGGCGTTGGTGGGTGATCATTGCCATCATCTTGACTGTGTTGGTTTCAATCTACGTGATTGCCACCACACACGTGGCGACTCCGTTGATACCAGTACTCGCGAGCGTTATCGGTCTCGGAGGTCGAACTCGACGATCTGCGCGTGTACTTCGAATCTGCGCCCTTGCGGCGATGTGTTTTTTTGCGTGGCTGAGCCTCGCCTCGGTTGGTCTCATGTATGTGCCGGGAGCCATTGCGATGGCTCTATCTGCCGCCCGAACGTGAGTCTCGGGGTACTACTGTTTCCGTTGTGAGTTGCAACTCCTCGCGGAGCCTTACGCAGTTGCAAATGCCCACGCATTTGACGATCTGAAGTGGTAGCGCTCGCCGCTAGTGCGCCGGAGTGAGAGGAGGTCCTTGCAGCAGCGAATAGGCACGTGCAGGATTACGGAAAGCTGTACGCGCCGTCGGTGCCCGCGGTGCCGGCGGTGGTGGGCAACGCCCGTATGACGATTGCGAGCACGATGCCAATCGCGCGGAAGCCGTAGCGCTCATCGCCCCATGATGATGGCGACGATCCGCGCGCCATCGCCGCTCGCATGATCCTCCGCTCCATGCATCGCGCCGAACTGCGCGAGCGCGCGGAGCCACGCCTCGTCTGGCAGCGGCGCGCTCGCGAGCTCGTCGAGCACTCGCTCGGCACCCAGCGCGTAGGGCGCCGTCACGACGCGCCGCGCGGCCATCGCGAGCGGAGCGATGAGCGCGCGTCGGTGCAGCGGCGCGTGTGTCGCGAGTGCCGCGATGCGCTGGAGTGCGAGTCGCCGCGATGTGCCCCGCCATGCGATCGCCCCCGCGGCGTGCGAGCCGTCGTGGCGCGATCGCCATCGCTCCGCGCGCGCCACGGCGGCGTCGACCGCTCGCTCGTCGATCCACACGTCAGCCCCGGAGAGCAGCTCGATCGCCGCTACCACCGTGCGCGCGTCGTCGGACAGCTCGGCACCGTCGAGCGCGGCGCCTAGGAGGCTCCGTGCGCCGGTTTTCGCGAGCGCCAGGATCACCGGGCGCGGTGACGTGACGCAGGCGACGCGCGCGTCATCGCTCGCGCACCGCGCGGCCTCCGCGCAGCGCCACCGCTCGAGCGCGCGATGCATCCGCTGGCGCACCAGCGTGTCGCTCTCCGGCGCCGCGCATCCACTCTCCGTGGGCGCGGGAAGGAGCACGCCCGCGCTTCCGATCACCACCTCCATCGTGCGCACCTTGGCGCGCAGCCGCCGCTCCACGTCGAGCACACGCTCGGCGTCGGCCGGCGGCGCGATCGCGTAGCTCGCGGTGCGCGCGTGTTGCGCGCCGAGCCGCCGCGATCGCGCGACGCGCTGCTCGAGCCGTGCGGGCGTCCACGGAAGGTCGAGGTGCACGACCACGCTCGCGTCGTGCAGGTTGAGTCCCTCGCTCGCGAGGTCGGTGGCGAGCAGCACGTCGATGCGCTCGATCCCCCGCGGCGCGGGAGCGCCGGTGCCGCGCGGGGCGAAGCGCTCGAGCGCCTCGCGGCGTGAGAGACGACCGCCCGCCACTCGCGCACCACGCGCGGTGAGCGCGGCAACTCCGGCGACGTCGCGCAGCTCGGCGAAGAGCGCCTGCACGGTGTCCGCGTAGGCGGAAAAGGCGAGCACCTTCTCGCCCGTATGCAGCGCCGCGATCTCGCGGAGCGCCCGCGCACGTGAGGCGTCCACCTCCCGATTGGCGATCGTACGCGCGAGCAGCGCGCGGACCGCCGCCAGATGCGCGCGCACGAGCTCGAGCAGCGCGTGCGGCTGGGCGGCGGGAGCGGCCATGAGCTGCGGAAACGCCAGCTGCACCGCGTCGCTCGCCGCGCACCACGCGCGCAGCTCGCGCCGATCGGGGAGCCGCCCCTGCTCGAGCGCGCTCTCGAGCGCGATTCCCCTCGCGATCCGTCGTCGCAGCGCGCCGGCGAGCGCGGCGCGGCTCGACGCCCATTGGCGGAGCAGGCTCCAGGTGAGCAGCACGCCGCCGTCGCCACCCTTCGCCGGAGGAAGCGGCGGCGGAAGCGCGAGCAGATCGTGTAGCAGCGACTCGTCGTCGGCGACGTGAATCCACTCTGGTGCCGGCGCCTCCGGAATCGGCACCGCGTTCGCGACCTCCGACCGTTCGCGCCGTACGATGAGACACGCCAGCTCCGCGTCGGGCATCGCGTGGGCGCGCGCGCCGAGGAAGAGCGCGAAGAGCGACGTGAGCTCGCCGCGCGCGTTGTGCACCGGCGTCGCGGTGAGCAGAAGCACCGGCGCGCGCGCGGCGAGCGCGGCCAGCGCCGCGTAGCGACGCGTGGCCGGGTTGCGCGCGTGGTGCGCCTCGTCGAGGACGAGGAGATCGAAGTCGCCCGCCGGCATCGCGCCGCGCGAGAGCGCGGAGTACGACACGATCATTGCGTGGACGCCGGCGGCCAGGAGCGCGTCGCGCCACATGATACGCAGCGACGCGGGGAGCACGAGAAGCGGCCGCTCCGCCTCGCGCATCAGCGCGGCTGCAACGTACGTCTTGCCGAGCCCCGCCTCGTCGGCCAGGAGCGCGCCGCGCTCGTGCGCCAGCAGCTCGCGCAGCCGATTCACCGCGCTCGCCTGATGCGGATGCAGGGTGATGGCGCCGAGCCGCACCGGCGCGGCCGCGGTCTCGAGCACGTGCTGCGCGACGATCGCGCGCACCTCCGCGGCCCGCGCCACGATCATCTCGCCGCCCACGCGATGAGCGGTGCCACATCCGCCGACCGCAGTCGGTACGCGCGCGCGACCGCATCGTTGAGCTCGCACGCGCCCGGCGCGTCGCCGTTGAGCGCGCGTGCGGCCAACGGGGCGAGCAGCGAGCGCGCGCGGGGCCAGTCGGCGGGGAGCGGGAGGAGCGACATCGTCCACCCCAGGTAGCGGTGGTAGCCGCCCCGCGCGGGCTCGGCGAGCACGTGCAGCCACGCCGCGGCGAGCGCGGAGTTGAGCAGTGCGGCGAGCGCGTGCGCATCCAGCGGATCGTCGCACGGAACGACGTAGCAGCTGTTGAGCGGCACCGTCGTGTCCCCCGCGTCGAGCACGAGCGCGCGCGGCGTGCGCCCCATGTCCGCCCACACCACTCGTGTGCGCGCCGAAGACGCCGCTGCGGTTCGGAAGATCGACCACCACGCGCGCGTCGCGCGCGCATCGCTCCGCGCGCTAAGCCGGCGGCGCCAGCGCCCGAGCCATCGCGCGGCGTGCGGCGGAAGCTCCGCGAGCGGAGCGCCGAGCGCGTCGTGGGTCCAGATGATCGCTTCGTCGCCGCGCGGAGCACGCCACGCCACCGTCTGCTCGCCGCGGAGCAGAGGCCGAAGGAGCCCGTGCTCGATCGTGACGATCCGCTCGCCGCTGCGCACGCGCGCGAGTCCATTCTCGCGCGACTCGCGCGTGCAGATGAACGCCTCGTTGCATCCGCACTTGACGCCGAGCAGCGGCGCGCCGAACGGCGATTCTCCGATGGCATCTCCCGCGCGGCACATGCGATCGAACGCGACCCGCACCGGCGGCGGAACGGCGATCCACGGGCTCGCGGCATCGCCATCGAGGCAGAGCTGCGCGGGCTCGATGCGCCAGCGCAGAACGTCCTGCTTGCGGTGCAGCGAGGCGAGCACCGGAGGCGACGCATCGCCCTCACCCTTGCGCGCCACTACAAGCGACGGATACACAGCGGCATCGAACGCCGCCGGCGATTCCGACCAGTCGTCCAGCGCGATCACGCGGGCGCCGGTGCGCAACAGACGCCGCGCGCCGCCGCCAGCGAGCGCGCGCCACATCTTGGCGGGGAGGAGCAGCGCGAGCGTGCCGTCGTCGCGCGTGAGCGACAGCGAGCGCTCGAGAAAGAGCGCGCCGAGATCCACCTGCGCGGCGAAGCCGGCGCCGGCGTTCGCGGCGCGCGCGCCGCGCTCCCACGCCGCGCTGCCGAACACCGCGTACCGGGCGCGCAACGCGGCGCGCGAGCCGGCGGGGATGCGGTGCAGGCGCACCCACGGCGGATTGCCGATCACCAGATCGAAGCCGCCGCGCTGCGCGACGTCCGGAAAGTGCGTCGCCCACGCGAAGGGAAGGGCGCCGCCGCTGCGCAGCGCACTGCGCCGCGCCGCGAGCTCCCGCGCGCGTGCACGCTCGCTCGCGAGCCGCGCGACGTCCGCGCTCGACGGCCGCACCCGGTCACCGAACAGATCGCGCCCGCGCGCCGCCGACAGGAGGTCGCGCCGCCGCGCCGCGCAGCGCAAGAGTTGCTCGCCCACGTGCGCCAGCGCGAATGCGCGCTCACTCCGCTGCAGCGCGCGCTCGAGCGTTCGCTTGCGCGCGCCCGTGGCGCGGGAGTAGCGCTGCCGCATCCGCGCGATCGCGCCGCCGCCCCCGCCGCGCGTCTCCTCGAACGCATCCCCCGACAGCGAATCGCCCACCCTGATGTGCCGGTCGAGATTCGGGAGCGGCGCGACGCGCATGCCATCGGTCTCCTCGCTCTCGATCACCACCGACAGCCAGAGCCGAAGCTCGCACAGCCACACCGCCACCGCGCTCACGTCCACACCGAAGATCGATCGCGTGAGCATCTCGCGCCGGAGCACCGCCGGCGGTCGCGCATCGCCCGCGCGAGCCTGCAGCGCCGCCAGCGTCTCGAGCGCGTGCACGAGAAACGCGCCCGATCCGCACGCGGGGTCCAGCACGCGCAAGCTCTCGAGCCGGTCGCGCAACAGCGGGGCGAGTGGTGCTGCGATGCGCTCCCCCGCGAGCGCGCGCTCCACCACGTCGCGCGAGAGCGCCCCGTGCGCCAGCGCGCTCGCGAGCGCGGACCGCGTCACCTCCGCCACGAGCGGCTGCGGGGTGTAGTACGCGCCGCTCGAGCGTCGCTCCGCCGACGACATCAGCGACTCGAACGCCTTTCCCAGCATCTCCGGATCGATCGCCGCCTCCGACCACGCGCTGCTGTCCTCGCGCGCCGTGAATCGGTAACGCGTGAACAGCTCGCCAAAGGCCAACCCCAGCGACGCGTCCGAGAATTCCAGCCTCGGCCACCGTCGTTCGAGCGGAGCCGGCGCGAACAGTCCGCCGTTGAGGAACGGCACCGCGCCGAACGCACGCGCCGCCGGCGCGCGCGACCGCACCGGCGTGTTCAGCGTGCCGAAGAAGAGCGGGCGCAGCACCCGGCGGTGATAGCTGCCACCCCGCTCCATGCACGCCACGAAACCGTTCTCCAGAAAGCGCCGGTCGCCGTTCAGCCAACCCTTCGTCTCGAGAAAAGAGAGAAAGAGCAGCCGCGACAGGTGCAGCAGCGCCAGCTCGTGGCGGTCGCTCGCCGGCGCATCGGTGCGCGCCTCGTCGGCCACCGTCGCCACCACACCCTCGAGCGCGCGATAGAACCGCCGCGTGAGCGCCTCGCGGCCGAGCACCTCGAGCCACGATGCGTGGACAAGCACATCGGCGGCGTTTCCGGTTGCGGCCAGCGCCGCGAGCGCCTGCGCGTCGCTCGCGAGCACGTTCTCCCGGTCCACCATGAGCGCGGACAGCCGCGGCGTCGCGCGCTCTCCCGACCAGGCGACGATCGCCAGCTCGGCCGATTCCGCGCGCGCGACGATCACGAGCCAGAGCAGATGCGGCGCGCGCACCGCCAGGCGCGAGGCGAGCGCGGCCACGCACTCGCGCAGCGGCCGCGCGGGCGGGCAGTGCACCAGCAGGGCGCGGAGCGTTCCGGGGCCCGCGATCACGCGCGCGTCGTGCGCAACGTCGTGGACACCGAGCGCCGCGCGAGCGTCCGCGTCGAGGGGAAGGGGCTCCGATGTGAATCCGGCGGCTGCCGCCAGCGCCGCGAGCGCGTCGAGGCTGGAGGCGGCGGCGAGAAGCTGGGCGGCGGAGCGGAGTGCGAGCACGGCGCACCGTAGCGCGAGCGCGCACGGCCGTCGTCATCGCGCCGCCGCGCGCGACGCTAAATCCGCCCGCCCCCGCGAACGGCGCGCGCCGTTACGCGCCTGTTATCGCTCGGCATAACGAATGGATAACGGTCGAAGACTATGGTACGCCCCGAACGCAGCCGATTCGGCGCCTGACATCTCCGGGGAGGACCCATGAGCAACACCGTGCCGCTCGCCACCTCATCGCCCATGCCCGCTCCGAAGGACAATCGCAGGAAATGGATTGCCGCGGTGATCATCGCCTTCATCCTCGGCTTCCTGCTCGGCTGGTTCCTGCACAAGTGTCCGGTGAAGGACAAGAACCCGATGGACCTGGGCTCCGGCACGGCGAACGTGAACGGCGCGCCGTCGCCCGGCGGTGGCGGCTCGCGCGTTCAGGTCTCGGGCGGCGGCGCCGGCGCCGGCGGCGGAGGCGGCGGAGGGCAGGGCGGGGACATCAACGGCAGCGGCAACCCCAACGGCGGTCCGGCAGACGGCGATGACAAGAACAAGGCCGGCGACGCGCCCGACGGAAAGCCCGGCGACGCCAAGCACACCCCGACGCCTCCCGCGAACACTCCGCCCGTCGCGGGTGAGATCCTCACGCAGATGGCTTCGGGAAAGTCGGGCAACGGCGATCAGAAGCTTCCCCCGACCACCGACTCGCTGGCTCGCGTGGGCGTGCTCTCCGCGCCGGATTTCTCCTACGACTCCACCGGGCTGCCGCGCTACGCGAGCGGCGTGCAGTCCGTCGCGAGCGGCATCAGCACGGACTCGGTGCGGCACACGAAGTCGGCGCTCACGGCGATCGTCACGAACGATTCGTTCGACAGCGTGGTGACCTGGTACAAGTCGCAGCTGCCCGCGGGCTGGCGCGCGTCGTCGATGGGGAACATGGAGGCGACGGCGAAGGCGATGTCGCCGCAGGCGATCATGGGGATGCTCTCGGGCGCCATGAACGGCAAGGACGTGGACACGGCCGCGATGAAGGCGGCGCAGGACTCGAGCAGCGGCACCTCCGTCGCGGTGTTGAATCCCCCGAATCAGACGGCGGACACCCGCTCCATCATGATCGTGCGACGCGCGGGTGAGCCCACCAAGGTGATGATGTCGAAGAAGATGAAACAGTGACGGTCAACCGGCCTGGTAGCGCCTCCCCTTCCACTCCACGCCGCGCCCGCGCACGGTGGCGCGCGCGACGATGAACATCACGATGATCGCGCCGAGCGGCAGCGTGATGGCATAGAGCGGCGACTGGCGGAACGCGCGCCGCTCGATGAAGCCCCACCACACCAGGAGCAGCGCAGTGCTCGCGGCGGCCCACAGAAAAACGGAGCGCGACACCGGAACCAGCGCCGCGTACGCGAGCGTGAGCATCGGCGCGAGGTGCGTGAGCGGGATAAAGAGCAGGAGAACAGGGAGCGCGAGCCGCGGCAGCACGCCGCGCGGCAGCGTGTCCAGCGCCGCCGTCACGATGTTCTTCGTCCACCCATTCACGATCTCGGCGAGCGACGTGTACATGCGCGTCGAGAGCTGATCGGGCGCGATCGCGATCTCCCCCGTGAGCCCGAGCTCCTGCACGCGCTGCGCCAGCGCCAGATCCTCGGCCGCCTTCCCCCGCACCGACTCGTGGCCGCCCAGCCGGTCGTACGCCGCGCGCGTGAAGCAGAGATACTGACCGTTCGCGATCTTGTCGCGCGCTCGGCGGGCGCGATTCACCTCGCCCGGCCCGCCGTACCGCGCGGCGATCATGTAGAAGATCTGCGGCTGCACCACGCGCTCCCAGAAGCTTCCGAGCTGCTGCGCCCCCGCCACCGTGAAGAAGTCGAGCGCGCGCGCGCGCATCGCGTGCATGGTGCGCGGCAGCAGCTCCGGCGCGTGCACCGTGTCCGCATCGGTGAAGATGAGCGTCGACCCCCTGGCCTCGCGAGCGCCCTGCGCGCACGCCCACTGCTTGCCGAACCACCCGGTTGGCACGGGAGCTCCGCTCACCACGCGAAGGCGCGCGTCGGCCGCCGCGATGCGCCGCACGATCTCCCCCGTGCCGTCATCCGACCAGTCGTCGACAACGATCACCTCGAGCGCCGGCCATTGCGTACCGAGGATCGACCGCACGCACCGCTCGATGTTGTGCGCCTCGTTGCGCGCCGGCACGATCACCGAGATGAGGGGAGGCGATGGCGGGATCGCGGGCGCGTCATCGTCGAGCGAGGGGGATCTGCGCGCGCGATACAGCATGAGGAGTGGGCCGAGCAGCCAGGGCGCGGTCGCGAGAATCCAGAGCCAGTGCACGCGCGGAAGATATTTGGTTCGGCACGCTCCTGCAGTGTCCCCGTCGCGCGATGCAGAACGGGCGCCCGCTTCGCGGCGAGCGCCCGTTCCGTGGTTCGTGCGTGCGGATCAGCTGTTCGAGCTGTTCCTGTTTCGCTTGTTGTCCTCGGGACGTTCGATGTCGCCCTCGTCGTTGGTCTCCGCTCCCGAAGCGCCGTAGCCGCTCTGCCCCGACGAGCCGCTGCCGCCGGACTTCGACTTGTCCATTCCACCGGAGTGTCCCGAGCTTCCGCTGCGGCCGCCCATCGAGCCGCTCCCCTGCTTGTCGCTTGAAGGGGCCTTGAAGCTCTCGCTCGCGTCGCCGTCGCCCTGTTTCGAGCCGGGGTTCTTGTTCTGGTCCGCCATCGCACTATCCTCCGCTCGTGAATCGTCCCGCAAATACTTTCGCGAACGGGCCGCTGCCCGTGGCGCGTGACAAAGCATGGTGTGTGCCAGTGATGGAAATCACGGGATGATCTCCCACAGTCGCGATTCCGCTCCGAGCGCACCACCTTTGGCGCACGAATGACTCCTCTCCGCCTGCCGCCGCCGCTCGCACCCGGATCGCGCGTCGCGCTCATCTCGCCCGCCGGCCCGCTCGCGGGCGACGCCGATCTCGCGCGCGCCGAGTCGAACGCGCGCGCGATGGAATGGGAGCCGGTGGTCTTCCCGAACGCGCGCACGCGCCACGGCTATCTCGCGGGCGGCGACGCGCTGCGCCTCGCGGATCTCAACGCCGCCATCCGCGATCCCGACATCCACGGCATCTGGTGCATCCGCGGCGGCTACGGCGCGATGCGGCTGCTCGCCGACGTCGACTACGACGCGCTCCGTCGCGCGCCGAAACCCGTGATCGGCTACTCCGACATCACCGCGCTCCACTGCGCGATCCGCGCGCGCTGCGACGTGGGGAGCTACCACGGCCCCAACGCGCGCTCGGAGCTCACCGGGTTCGCGCGCGAGTCGCTCGCGCGCGCGACGCGCCGCGACGGCGATCCGTTCGCGGGCGCGCCGCCTCTTCCCTTGCGTCGCGAGGGGAGCGCGGCCGGCCCGCTCGTCGGCGGCAACCTCTCGCTCCTCTGCGCCCTCATCGGCACCCCGTACGCGCCGGCGTTCGACGACGCGATCCTCGTCATCGAGGACGTGAGCGAGCCGCTCTACCGCATCGACCGGATGCTGCACCAGCTCATCCTCTCCGGCGCGCTGTCGCGGGTCGCCGGTCTCTGCATCGGCTCGTTCACCGAGCGCGGCGACGAGAGCGACGACGCGCCACGGTCGCTCGATGTACTTTTCGACGAGGCGGCCGCGCACGTGCGCGGGCCCGTCGCCGTCGGCGCCCCGATCGGCCACCTCGCCGACCAGTGGACGCTCCCCCTGGGCGCGCGCGTCGAGCTCTCCGCGCGCGGGCTCGGGCTCGCACCGGAGTGACGGCGGCGCTTCTCTCACGCTGAACGCAGATGACCGACGCCACAACTCCAGAAATTTCCGTGCGCGAGCTCAAGGCATGCGCCGAGCGCGGTGAGCCGCGCGTGATCGTCGACGTGCGCGACGACAAGGAATGGAATCTCTTTCGCATCCCCCAGGCCATCCATCTCCCGCTCGCCAAGGTGACCGACTCGGCCGCCGAGGCGCTCGCGCGCTTCCCGGACGGCGAGGTGGTGGTGTACTGCGGGCACGGCTCGCGATCGGCGAAGGCCGTTGCGCTGCTGCGCGCGCAGGGGATCCGCGCGTCGTCGCTCGCCGGCGGCATCGCCGCGTGGATCGATGCGGGCGAAGAGGTCGACCAGTAGCGGCGCGGGACGCGTGCGCGCCCTCGACACGCTGGAGCGCCTGGAGCGCGCGCTCGACCCGAGCGATCGCGTCGCCGCCACGCAGACGCCCGGTGTGCGCGACGCGGCCGTCTCGGTGATCTTCCGCATCGCCAGCGGCGATGAGCTCGAGCTCCTGATGATCGAGCGCGCGAGCTACGAGGGCGACCCGTGGAGCGGCCACATCGCCTTCCCCGGCGGCCGCCGCGAGCCCGGCGATGCGACGCTCCTCGCAACCGCGATGCGCGAGACGCGCGAGGAGATCGGCGTGGACCTCGCCGCGGACGGCCGCGTGCTGGGCGCGCTCGCGCGGCTCAATCCGACCACGCCGCGGCTGCCGCTCATCTCGATCGCGCCCTTCGTGGAACTGCTCACGCGCGACTCGCCGCTCCTCCTGAGCGAGGAGGTGGCCGGCGCGTTCTGGGTGCCCCTCGCCACCCTCCGGCGCGCGGAGACGTCGGCCGACGTGGAGATCGCGGTGGGCGGCACGCTCCGCACCGTGCGCGCGCTGGTGCACGGGCGCTACACGATCTGGGGACTCACCGAGCGGATCATCCGCGACCTGTTCGCGCGTCTGGACGACTGACCGCGCACGCTTGACAACGGTTAACCGGGGTCTCAATTTGAGTTAACCTCAGTTAAACCATTTGTGCGCACTCCCTCCGTCGAAGACTACATCAAGGCCATCTACAAGGCGCACGCCGAGAGCGGGAACGTGGCGACGCAGGAGCTCGCGGACCGGCTCGGCGTGAGCGCGCCGGCCGTGAGCAAGATGATGCGGCGGCTCTCCGAGCTCCGGCTCATCACCCACACGCCGTACCAGGGTGTGAAGCTCACGCGCGCCGGGGAGAAGCTCGCGCTCGAGATCATCCGCCACCACCGGCTCATCGAGCTCTATCTCGTGCAGGCGATGGGATATTCGTGGGACGCCGTGCACGAGGAGGCCGAGCGGCTGGAGCACCACATCAGCGAGGAGTTCGAGGAGCGGATGGACGAGCTGCTCGGGCATCCCACCGCCTGTCCGCACGGCGATCCGATTCCCACGCGCGCGGGGACCATCGCACGAACGTCCAACCGCTCGCTCGCGCACCAGCGCACGCGCGAGCACCTCATCGTGCGCCGCGTGAACGACGCCGACTCCGAGCTCCTTCGCCACCTCCAGTCGCTCGGCGTCACCCCCGGTACGGCGATCGAGTTCGTGTCGCAGGAGCCGTTCGAGGGACCGCTCGTGCTGCAGGTCGGCGGGCGGCGCGTGCGGCTCACAGCGCAGGCGGCGAAGGACGTGTACGTCGACGCCGCGAACGCCGATGACCGTTGATCATCGCCCGCTGATCTGACCGATGGCCCTCCCCGAGGATCCCCGCCGAGACTCGCTCGACGAGCCCGTGCAGCTGCACGGCTGGCGCCGCGCGCGCCTCACGCCGAGCCTGGCCGAGGTGTATCGCACGGTGCCGGTGTCCGGCACGTCGACGTGGCGCAAGGCGCTCGCGTTCGCGGGGCCGGGCTATCTCATCGCCGTGGGTTACATGGACCCGGGCAACTGGGCCACCGATCTCGCCGGCGGCTCGGCGTTCGGCTACCGGCTGCTGTGCGTGATCCTGCTGTCGAATCTGATGGCGGTGCTGCTGCAGGGGCTGTCGTCCAAGCTCGGCATCGTCACGGGGCGCGATCTCGCGCAGGCGTGCCGCGATCACTACTCGCGGCCGGTGGTGATCTTTCAGTGGATCATCTGCGAGACGGCGATCGCCGCCTGCGATCTCGCGGAGGTGATCGGGTCGGCGATCGCGCTCAATCTGCTCTTCCACATTCCGATCACCATCGGCGTGGTGCTCACGGCGGCCGACGTGCTCGTCGTGCTCTTCCTGCAGACCAAGGGATTCCGGTGGCTCGAGGCGCTCGTCATCACGCTCATCGCGACCATCGGCATCTGCTTTCTGTTCGAGGTGGTGATCGCCAAGCCATCGCTCGCCGGCGTGCTCGCCGGCTTCGTGCCGACGCCCGAGATCGTGCGCGATCCGAAAATGCTCTACATCGCCATGGGGATTCTCGGCGCCACCGTGATGCCGCACAACCTGTATCTGCACTCGTCCATCGTGCAGACGCGCAAGTACGAGGAGACGGCGGCGGGGAAGCGCGAGGCGGTGCGATTCGCCTTTCTCGATTCGACCATCGCGCTCACCTTCGCGCTGTTCATCAACGCGGCGATCCTGATCGTCGCGGCGGCGAGCTTCCACCGCGCGGGGCATACGGACGTGGCCGAGATCCAGCAGGCGTACACGCTGCTCACTCCGCTGCTCGGCGTGGGCGGCGCGAGCACCGTGTTCGCGCTGGCGCTGCTGGCCTCCGGGCAGAATTCGACGCTGACGGGCACGCTCGCGGGCCAGATCGTGATGGAGGGCTTCCTCCAGATCCGTCTGCGGCCGTGGGTGCGGCGGATCATCACCCGGGGATTGGCCATTGTGCCGGCGGTGATCGTCGCCATCCTGTATGGAGAGTCGGGTACCGCGAAACTGCTCGTCATGAGCCAGGTGGTGCTGAGCCTTCAGCTGTCCTTCGCCGTCTTTCCGCTGGTGCGCTTCACCTCCGATCGTGCGAAGATGGGCGAGTTCGTGAATGCGGCGTGGCTGCGCGCGCTCGCGTACGTGGTGGCATTCTTCATCGCGGCGCTCAACGTCTGGCTGATCTCGCAGCTTCTCACTGGAGGGGGATGACGGTGTACAAGCGCATTCTGGTCCCCCTCGAGCACTCGGCGTACGACGAGGCGATTCTCGACCACGTGCGCGAGCTCGCGCGATTCTGCCATTCGTCGCTCATCCTCATCCACGTGGCGGACGGCTGGGCGGCGCGCAACATCCATCACCTCGACCTGCGCGAGAGCGAGGAGATCCAGGCGGACCGCGCGTATCTCGAGGGCGTGGCCGCGGGGCTCGAGCGCGACGGCTTCGAGACGGACGCGATCCTGGCCAGCGGCGACCCCGTGCGCGAGATCGCCGCGGCGGCGCAGCGCGAACAGTGCGACCTCATCGCGATGTCGACGCACGGGCACCGGTTCTTCTCGGATCTCTTCTATGGAAGCGTGGCGGAGTCGCTCCGGCACCGGTGCACGGTTCCGATCTTGCTCGTGCGGGGGTCGAAGTCGGGGAAGACGGGAGAGCATCGGACGGTGAGTTGAGGGATTGACCGATCGAAATAGTCATCCGATTGTCCGCTGACGGCGCGTCACCGCGCTGGTCGCCCTTACGACAATCGGGAGTACGGTGAGACGATCGAACAAGCGTGGCTCGCGTGCAATCGTGACTCTTACCGCTTGCGCCTGCATCGTCGCGGCCTGCGCGCATCCGAGCGTCGATGATCAGAGATCGGCGAGTCCCGAGATGCTCGACTCGGTACTCGTTGCGCCTACGGAGGTGCGCTCGAACGAGAGCGTGCCCGCGGGCGATGTTGCGGGCGTCGTGGTAGACGCCTATCGCGGAACGCCGCTTCCAGGTACCGCCGTCGGCGTCAGGTACCTCGATACGCCAGAGCGCCCATTCTACGTGGTGGCAGACGGGAACGGGTTTTTTCACCTCGTCCATCTGCGTCCAGGGCGAACAGTCGTTCGCTTCGCACGAATCGGCTATCCCGCCGATTCCATCGTGGTTTCGGGAGATAGCGGCTATGTCGCACGCGTGGGCCTCGCCGCGCACAAACTATCTATCCCCTGCGATCTCGTGGACCCGCCGGAACCCGCACCCGCCGTGACGGCGGTGGTTCACGACGCGCGAACGGGTGTCGCGCCCGTGACTCCGGTCAGGCTGCGCCTTCGCGACGGAAAGTTCGCGGACAGCGCGTCCAGACCGCAGATGAATGGCGCCGACGCGGTCACTCTTGGAGCGGCGAAAGGGCGCGACGGGAAGTACGAAGTCGACGTATCCGCGCCGGGCTACGAACCCGTGCGAATCCGGAACGTGCGCACGAGGCAGCGGCCCGGCTGCCACTTTTACGAGGGGCGAACGCTCGAGCTGTGGCTCATGCCGGCAGCTGACGGGAAGTCAGCCGGTGCCCCCCGCTTCTAGGCTTCGCCGCTTCAGCCCGTCTCGTGCGCTGCGGAGACAGTGCCTACCTCGCCCCGCGCTTCCAGCCGCGCGAGCAGCAGGTGATAGTAGAGCATCCCTTGTTGCGGGCGTAACGACTCAACGATCGCCGTGACATCGAGCGACGCGTCTCCGCCGACGAGCCTCAGGTTGCGCGCGACGCTCGTGTCGCGGAGCGGAAACACGTCGAGCCGCCCGAGCCCCCGCAGCAGGATCACGGCTGCAGTCCAGGGGCCGATTCCCTTGAAACCCTGCAGCGTCGTTGCGGCGTCGACGCTCGACTGCTCCTCCAGCGTCGCCTCATCCAGCACGCCCTCCGCTATGGCTTCACCCACGCGCTCGAGGGTCGCGAGCTTGGTCGCGCTGAAGCCGACCGAGCTCAGTGCGGACTTTTTCGCGCGCAGCACCCGCTCCGCACTCGGAAAGGCGTAGAAGGTCATGCCATTGCGCTCCGCTGGCTGCCCGCAGGCGACGATCAGCCGGCGGGTGATCGCGCTCGCTGCCTGCAGGCTCACCTGCTGGAACGCGATGGTATTGACGAACGCCTCCCACAGCGTGGGATAACGGGGCGGCTTTACACCGAGCATCCGGCCAGCCAATCCCTCGAGCCACGTCAGCCGCGCCGCGGCCCGGAGAAAATGCGCGAGATCGCGATCGGCGCCGAGCATTCGCCGCACGAGCGCGAGTGCCGGGGCGTGTTCGATCGCCGGCGCGTCGATCGTCACCTCCAGCGAATCGGCGCGCCGCTGCACCACGTCCACGATCACGCGGCCGCCCACGCCGTCGAGCGCCCGCATGTAGTGACCGTCATGCGTGAAAATGTCGACGATGTTCGTGGAGAGTCGCCGCAACACGCTCACCGTCAGATCGAGCCGATACGGCGTGACGACGGCCAGATCGTACGTCGCTCGGCTCGATGCCGCATCGGCGCGTCCACGTCTACCTGCGTGGCCTCGCGATTGCGTCATGCTCTCACCGTCTCAGAGCGGATGGACATGACATGACGAGGCGGAAGTTCGCGCGCGGGGATCACGTGAGCTGGAACTCGGAGGCTGGCCGCGTCTCCGGGCGAATCATTCGCGTGGTCACCAGCGAAATCGAGTTCAAGGGCTACACCGTGCACGCGAGCAAGGACGAGCCGCAGTACGAGATCAAGAGTGACAAGACCGATCATATCGCGATGCACAAGGGGTCGGCGCTCACGAAGCTATCGGATTGATTCGGCGACGTCATCGCGCGTCCGTCGCGGCCGCTGGCAGCCAGAGGGTGAACGTCGATCCGCGTCCAGGCTCGCTCACCACCGAGATGCGCCCACCCAGCCGCTGTGCCAACAGTCTGCTAATCGCCAGTCCGAGTCCTGCGCCCGCGCTGCCCGACTCGTCGAGGCGGCTGAATTCCTCGAAGATGTACTCCTGCTTGTCCGCCGGCACGCCGATGCCGGTGTCCTCCACTTCGACCGTGGCCCAGCTCCGGGTGTCGTCGCGTCCCGGCGCCGGCTGATGGCGAACGCGCAGCGTCACCGTTCCAGTCTCGGTGTACTTGATCGCGTTGGAGAGCAGATTCGAGACGATCTGGCGCACCCGCGCCTCATCGGTGTCGACGATCGGGCCCTCCTGCGGCAGCTCGACCGACAGCGACAGGCCGCGCGCCTGCGCCGCCGCGTCGTACTCCTCGCCAAGCGACCGCGCGAGCGCCGCGACATCGACCGGCGCATGCACCACCGCCACCTTCCCGGTTTCCACGTGCGAAAGATCGTGCAGCTCGTCGATCAGCGAGATCGCGCGACGCATGTTCAGCCGCATCCGGTCGACGCTCAGCTGCTGGGCGGCAGAGAGCGAGCCGTAGACGCCGACACTCAATAGTTCGGCAAATCCGTCCGCCGCGCCGATCGGATTCTTCACGTCATGGCTGAATCCGCGGATGAGCCGTGAGCGACTCTGTATCGCACGCGCCAGCGCGAGCTGCCGCTCGCGTGATTCGTCGAGCAGAAGGACGTTCTCGTAGGCGAGGCGGCGCTCGCGCAGCGTCAGCACTCCCACACCGCCAACGGCCACGAGCGCCGCAACCACCAGCGCCGCATTCGCGACGATGCTGATGTGCTCCAGCGAACGCAGACGGCCGTCGCGCTCGGCGGCCACATCAGCCAGCTCCGACGACAATAGCGTGATCGTGCGAAAGGACGAGTCGGCCAACGCGTCGGCGGCCGAGAGTTCGGGGGGAGTCGGTGATTGGTGTCGATTGGGCCGGATAGACGCCTCGGTGAGCCGGTGCAGCGCGCTCACCTGAGCTCGGAGCGACCGCACCTGGCTCACGATGATGGAGCCGAAGCGCGGGGCCAGCTGCCCGAGCGTGACGAGCGATCGTTCATCGTCGGACGCCATTGCCCGGTAGGAAGAAAGCGATGCCGGGTTGCCGGAGATCGCGTGGCGCTGCAGCGCCAGGAGCTCCTGCGACACATTCGTTTGCAAACCCTCCACGAGCAACCGCGCCGGCGCGAGCTCGTGAGTCGACTGGTGCAGGAGTTTGCTGATCAACCATGTTTGCCGCGCCGGAATTGCGAGGGAGCCGAGCAGGGAGACCACGACGAGTGCCAACGGGATCCCGCTCCGGGTCCGACGGCCGTTCGGTTTGCGCGAGCCGGTATCACGCTCGACGGAGATCGGAGCGCTCACACGGCAGGCCTCTCGTGCGCGATCGTATCGAGCGCCAGCGCCGAATGCGCGTACGAGCCGCCAGCGCGCATTTCCGCCGCGACCCAGATCGCCTCCATGATCTCCTCTCCCGTGGCGCCCTGGCGGAGCGCGGCACGCGTGTGGCCGCGGATGCAGTACGGGCACTGCGTGACGTGCGCGACGGCCACCGCGATCAGCTGCTTCGTCTTCGTGGGAATCGCGCCCTCGGCGAACACGGCCTGGCTGAACGCGCGGAACGCCTGCGCCGGGCCCGGAGCGAGCTTGCTTCTCCGTTCGGACATCGCGGGCGTCGCTTTCGGATACATGGGTTCGTCGTCAGCGATCGTCTCGGAGCTCATCGTGGTATCTCCTTCACAGCCGCACGCGCGGCGGCAGTTGATGTGTGATGGCGCGCGTTGGCGCGGTCATCGTTCCCGTGTTGCGAGATGCACTCGCTTGTCGGAGAGGATTCGTGCGATGTCCGGGAAGGCATCGCGCGCGAGTTGCGGAACCTCGCGCCAACCTTCCGTTCCCGGTTTGCCCGCCCAATAGTCGAACGGCTTCGTGCCGGGACCACCCGGCGTGCCCACGATGATCCGACCCACCATGCCCGAAGCTTCATGGGGCATGCAGAAATAGTCGTAGACGCCCGGAACGGTGAGCGTCACTTCGAAGTGGCTTCCCGGATTCACGAGGTACCCCGAATCCCACGGCGTGGCCGCCTCGGGAATTCGCAGCGAATGGTGGTTGTTCTTCGGGTGATACGCCGTGGTCGTGTGCACGTTTTCCTTCACGAGCCATCGGATGGTCGTCCCGGGTGCGACCAGCAGGCCGATCGGATCGAACCAGACCTTGCCACCATTCTGGTCGCTCCGCATCGCGATCTCTTCCTCCATGGGGCGCGCATTGGGGCGCGCATGCGACTCGCGCCACGACCACGGCAGCACGAGGGCGGGTATCATCACCCCAACGGTGCGGACGAATTCCCGCCGCGTCGTCATGGTCGTGAGGGCTGAGCGGCGGGCGGAGTGGTCGACAGCGATGGCACCGTTGCCGCGTCGCTCACCCGGAGTCGGATCCACATGCCTCCAGCCGCGTGCCCGGGCACGCCGCAGACGATGAAATACTCGCCTGCGGGGGCGGCGGTGAAGCGCATTACATCCTTCGCGAGCGGGCGCAATCCCTCGGACGCCCGGAGTGTGAGCGCGCGGGGAATCGCAGCTACGGATGGCGCCGCCGCGATGGGAAGCGTGGCCGCGACCACGATCGCGCTGTGCGGCAGCATGCCGTCGTTGTTGACGAAATTCATCTCGACGGCCCACCCGGTCGGAATCACCAGCGTCAGCTTCCCGTCGGCAAATCCGTTGAAGTTGAGCGCGCCGTTCACGCCGGTGAGTCCGGCGATCAACTCGAACTTCACTGACTTCGCGTTTGCATCGAACGACAGCCAGTGTGGATCCACTGGCTGTTGCTGTGCGTATACGAGTGAAGGCGCGGTCGTGGCGAACGCCACCAGCATCGCGACGAGCCGATTCATCGTCCCGTCCACGCCTTGGGCAATCCGAAGATCATGACCGCATCGCCCAGCGGATATCCGAGCTGGAAGTTCCCACCGCATGCCACGGCGATGAACTGTTCCTTGTCCAGCTCGAAGCTCATCGGCGCGGAGTTGCATCCAGCGCCCGCGTGGAACTGCCACAACAGCTTCCCGGTCCGTACATCGAACGCGTCGAAGTTGCCGTTGCCCTCGCCGGTGAACACGAGTCCTCCAGCCGTCGCGAGCGATCCACCCATCATCGGCTGATCCATTCTGTTCTGCCACGCGATCTTGCCTGTCTTCAAATCGATCGCGGAGAAGAGTCCGTACTGTGGCTCACCAGGTGCGGCGACGAACGCCGAGCCGAGCCAGAGCCTCCCCTTCTCCCATGGTGCCGGATGCGTTTTGTAGAGCATGGGCTGGTGCAGCCCCGCGACGAAGGCGTACGCGAGCTTCGGATCCACCGAGATCGGGGACCACTCCGAGCCGCCGTTGGCACCGGGGAGCATTCGCGTTCCCTCGGACGTGGGGACGGCGAACATGTTCTCCTGCGGCACGAAATTCTGGCTCTTGCGAACGAGCTTCCCGGTGGACGCGTCCACCACGTACAGCCATCCCGTCTTGCCGGCGTGGAGCACGACCTTCTTCCCGGCGACCATCGTCACCACCGACGGTGAGGTGGCGTCGAGGTCCCACACATCGTGCGGCACGGTCTGGTAGTACCACTTGGTCTTCCCGGTGGTCGCATCGACCGCGACCATCGCATCGGTGAAGAGATTGTCTCCGGGCCGCGAGCTGCCGTCGAGATCCGGTGACGGATTTCCTACGGTGACGTAGATCGTGTTCGTGGCCTTGTCGTACGCTGGCGTGGTCCAGACACCGCCGCCGCCGCGCTGCCAGGCGTCGGGAAATTTCGCGCTGTCAGCCTTCTCCTTTGCGATGTCGCGATGCAGATCGGCGTTCTCGGCCTTGGTCGCCCACGTGCCCCACCATCCGTTAGTCGCCACCGGATCCTCGCCCGGCGCCGGAATCGAGTACCATCGCCACACCTGCTTGCCGGTTTTCATGTCGTACGACGTCAGGTGACCCCGAATGCCGTACTCACCGCCTGACACCCCGACGAGAACGTTGTCGCCCACCACCAGCGGTGCCATCGTGATGCTGTAGCTCAGCGACGGATCCGCGACCTGGGCCTCCCACTTCTCATCGCCTGTCGCTGCGTCGAAGGCGAGCAGGCGTGCATCGAGGGTTCCGACGAACACCATGCCGCCGCCGATGGCGACGCCGCGATTCACCGGACCACAGCACACCATCACCGTCCCGATTTTCGGCTCCTGCCTCCAGATCTGTTTCTTCGTGCGAAGATCATACGCGATCACCGCTTCGCTGTTCGGTGTCGTCACGTACATCTTGCCGTCGGCCACGATCGGCGTATTCTCGAACGACCCGAGCCGGCTCGTTCCGGTCTGGAAAACCATTCGCGGCACGAGGGTTTTCACGTTGGCGGCGTTGATCTGCGTCAGCGTGGACCAGCGCTGATTCCAGTCGGTTCCACCGTATGTCGTCCAGTTGGACTGCGCGTGCGCCGGCACGGCGCAGAGGGCCGCGGCGACGCTCATGCATAGAAGTTTCATATACATTCCTCTGGGAATTATTGCCGAGCGCGCGTCACTTCAGCGCAGCCGCATCGGCGGGCGAGATGTACCACAGGATGATGTGATAATGAGGTTCGGCCATGCCGGGGTGACCGGCGTTGTACACGACGTCGACGTGATCCACGTGCTCGCCGTGCCCGGTCTTCAGGTGTGCGATATCCTTGTGCGCGTTCATATCCTTCAACGAGATCATGTAGATCGAGCTCACCAGCTTCCCGTGGTGGTCGTAGGCGAGATACGGACCGGCGGTGAGAGTGGCGGGATCGACGTAGAGGGTCCCGAGTCCGGGAAGGAACGAGGGAAGTGGAACGAGTGTGCTGACCTCCTTGTACGCGCCACCGGGCGGCGCCTTCTGCTGCGCAGCCAGCGATTGCGCGGAGAGGGAGAACAGTGCGGCGCCGATCACCCCGACCAGCGCGCGAAGCGTAAAGCGGTGCATGTCAATCTCCTGTGGGATCTGGAGCAGCTGCTGTGGTCACGCCGGGCGTGAGTGACGCCGGTGTGATGGGCGGGTGTCTCCGCCCCGTTTCGATTCACGCGGATGCCGCCTTGCAGCTCATTCGGCGTCTCGCATCGCACGGGAAACATCCCACTCGCGCCATGAAGAGATCATGAAGCGGAGAGGAAGCTTTGCAACGGATTCGTCGGTGCCCACCGTGCGACACGCGCGGCATGCCTGAGACCTCGCTCCCCGCGCATCCGTCGATGCAGGAACGGCTTCGGCGCCTCGAATTCACGACGTCGGCGCTCATCACGGATGTATCGCTCGACGCCGTGCTTCAGCGCGTCGTGCAAGTGGCGGCGGAAGTGATCGGCGCGCGCTACGCCGCCATCGGCGTGATCGCGTCGGACGGAAAGCTCCTCACGAGCTTCACCACCTACGGCATCGATCCGGCGATGCGAGACCGCATCGGCGCACCGCCCAGCGGTCTTGGCATTCTCGGTCTCGTCATTCGCGAGGCCAAACCGATCCGGCTCGCGGATCTCACAGCGGATCCGGCCTCCTACGGCTTTCCTCCGCACCATCCACCCATGCACTCGTTTCTCGGAGTGCCCATCGTGGGACGACGCGGTGTGCTGGGGAATCTGTACGTCACCGAAAAAACCGGTGGCGCGGAATTCGACGAGGAGGACGAAGACATCGCGATTCTCCTCGCCGCCAAGACCGCCGCGGCGATCGAGAACGCGCGTCATCACGAGGAGAGCGCGCGGCTGCTCGAGGAGGTGCAACAGCTGCAGCGATCGCGAGAGCGGTTCTTCGCGATGGTCAATCACGAGCTCAGAAACGCGCTGGCGGCGGTGTACGGCTGGTCGGAAATGCTGGTGCGAAAGCGGGACCCGGCCACGATTCCGCACGCAGCGCTCGAAGTCCTCGACTCGGCCCAGCACGCGATTCGCCTCATCGACGACCTGCTGGATCTGAGCCGCCTGGATGAGGATCGCCTGCGGCCCATCCTTCGAGCGGTCGAGCCCGTGTCCATGGCGAAGCGCGCGGTGCATCGGGCGACACCCGCGGCGACGGTGAAAGGGATCACCATGGAGTTGATCCCGGCTCCGGAGCTGCCGAACTGCGTGACCGATGCGCACCGCGTCGATCAGATTCTGGTGAACCTGCTCGGCAACGCCATCAAGTACGCGCCCGAGGGCAGTCAGGTCAGAGTGACCATCGGCGAACGGGACAATCGCGTCGTCTACACCGTGGAGGACGACGGACCCGGCGTGTCGAAGAGCGACGAAGAGCGGATCTTCGACATTTACGTCACCAAGGCCGACGAGGAATCACGCGGCATAGGGCTCGGCCTTCCGCTCTCGCGGCGGCTCGCACGGTTGCTCGGTGGCGAGCTAACTGCGGTGTCTACCGGTGGGAAGGGAGGCCGGTTCGTTCTCGAGCTCCCTTCCGACCGAGCCTGAAGAGATCTTCAGCCGGCCTTTCGATCCGATTCACGTACGCTCCACGAGTTTGATTCTCATGAAGATTCTCGTCGTCGAAGACGACTCCAAGGTGGCCGGATTCATCGCGCATGGATTGAGAGAGGAGGGCTATGTGGTCGACGTGGCGCCTGATGGGGAAGAGGCCACGATGCGGGCACATGCCAACGACTACGATGTCATCCTGCTCGATCTGCTGCTGCCGAAGAAGAATGGATTCCAGGTCGCGAACGAGCTGAGACGCGAGGGACGAACCTCGCCGATCATCATGCTCACGTCTCGCGACGCCGTCGAAGACGTGGTCCGTGGACTGGACGCCGGCGCCGACGACTACCTCGCCAAGCCATTCAAGTTCGATGAGCTGCTCGCCCGCATCCGTGCGCTCCATCGTCGGGGCGGCGCGGAGCGCCTGGAGATACTGCGGTGTGGTCCCATCTCGCTCGATCGATTGCGGCACGTGGTGACGGTGGGCGATGGTCAGCTCGATCTCACGGCCAAGGAGTTCCAGCTCCTCGAGTATTTCATGCTTCATCAGGAAGAGGTGGTGCGTCGCACGACGCTGCTGGAACAGGTGTGGGACATGCATTTCGACCCGGAGAGCAACGTCGTCGATGTCCACGTCGGCAACCTTCGCCGGAAGTTGAAGCGTGCGTCGGGCGAGTCGTTGCTGGGGACGGTGCGCGGCGTGGGGTATCGCCTCGGCCGCGGAGGCGGCGCGGACTAGTCAGCCTGCCCGCGTCACGACGCTGCGCGAAACGCGCGTGAGAGCGCTCCCATTCGAATGAGCGTTGGCCGGCTCCACGATGACGGTGAGCTCCGAGACATCCTCGAGTGCCTCGCCAAGCATTCCCGATTCGAAGACCACTTCCTCGTCGTTCAGCGTGGCGACGCTCCAAAGCCGTAGCGGCTCGCCGCTCGCAGTCTGCTCTTTCGCCATCCTGTACCGAGCCCACACGCGAACGTCGGCCGGCGTGAGTGCACCGAGATGCACCACCGCTCGCAGCACCGGGTGCCCGGCGTTCCAGTACTGTCCATTCGGGCTCGCCTCCGCACGCGCAATGCGTACGTCGGACCACGACCGCGCAACCCACTCGTCGTCGAACGGACGGCCGACGCGGGCGCGGATCGTCGAAGCCTCATTTACCGCGCTCTGCGGCACATTGGTCTCCGCCGCCGGAGGGCGCGGCGGTCCACCAATTCGCATGCTCATCCAGGGCGGCGGATCGCTCGCCGGAAAGCTGTCCATCGACGCACCGTAGACGTCGTCCCAGGCATCACCATCGTTGTCGAATCCCGGCGTCGGAGCCACCGGATTCGTATTCGTCTCGGGCGCGCTCGTGCTCAGCGATCCAGCGTCGGCGCGCCGGCCGGATCGCGCGGCGTTCTTCGCCGAAATCACCAGTGCGCCGGCGAGCTCCGACGCATCAGGATGCGTGGTCTGCAGATCGTACACGATTGCCTCCTCTGGTACGTGAGTCAGAGGAAGGTTCACCGGGGCGATATGAAGAGACGATGAATTCCGGAGGAAGTCTTGCAAACCGGGTCGCACAACCGTCGAGCTCGTCGTCATTTCAGCACGAGTCGCTACACCCCCGCGAGGTCGGCGGCGATTCGATCGTCACGGTTTCTTCCGCCGCATTCTGATGCGAGATTTCCAGTCGTCCCGGGTGGAGATGCACCATGAGTGAGCATGAGAGAGGAACCAATACCGCCGTCGCCGACGCGCGGCAGACCGAGGTTGCCGTGCTGGCAGGCGGCTGCTTTTGGGGAGTGGAGGACATCCTTCGCAAGGTGCCCGGCGTGATCGACACGGACGTCGGTTACACCGGCGGCTGGCTCGAGAACCCGACGTATCACGACACGCACGACAGCAAGTCCGGCCACGCGGAGTCGATTCGCGTGACCTTCGACCCGTCGGTGCTCAGCTACGAGGATCTGCTCGAGAAGTGGTTCTTCAAGCTGCACGATCCGACCACGCTGAACCGGCAGGGAAACGACATGGGCACGCAGTATCGCTCGGCGATCTTTCCCCAGTCTCCCGAGCAGAAGGCAATCGCTGAGCGCGTGATCGCGCGCGTCGACGCGTCGGGAAGCTGGAAGCGGCCGGTGACCACCAGCATCGAGCCCGCATCGACGTGGTACAGCGCCGAGAGCTACCACCAGGATTATCTGCGCAAGAATCCCGGCGGCTACACCTGCCACTACATGCGCGACTAGCTCCGGGAGCTCTCCCGCTCTCCCGACTGCACCACCCGCGCGATCGCCGCGGCCCACTCGCAGTCGCCCATCGGTTCGCGCACGCCCTGGCCCGCGCGCCGCAGCGACTCGCGGGCCCACGGGGCCATCGTGCGCCAGTCCGCGAGCGTGGCGAGCAGCGCCTCCATCGTATGCTCCGACTTCGCGACGAAATCGTCGAGCGTCGGCACGCCGCTCCCCGCGATCTCCGTCGCCAGCGGCCCGCGCGTCGCCCACCCCGTCGCGATCCCGCGCGCCACGAGCCGGTCGAGATCGCGCGCGCTGATCGCGCCCTGCGCCACGAGATCGAGCGCCTCGCGCAGCAGCGCCGCCGTGAGCCGGTTCGCCACGAGCCCCGGCACCTCGCGCTCGATCACGATCGGCTCGCGCCCGGCGAGCCGCAGCGTCTCCGCCGCGCGCGCGATCGTGAGCGGCGTCGTGTCGCGTCCGCCGCACAGCTCCACCACCGGCACCGCGTACACGGGATGCAGCGGATGCGCGACCAATAGCCGGCCCGCGAAACTCCGCCCCTCGCCCAGCGCCGTGGCGCCGAGCGCTGAGGTCGAGCTGGCGACGATCGCGTCCGGCGGGAGCGCGCTTTCGATGGATGCGAGCACCGTGCGCTTGAGCACCAGTCGCTCCGGCACCGACTCCTGCACCCACACCGCGCCGCGTACCGCATCGGCGGCGCTCGCCGAGCGCAGAATGCGTCCGCTCTGCGCCCCTTCGCGCAGCGTGCGCGCGCACGCCAGCGCATCGCGCGCGCGATCGAGCGCGCGCGGGTCGGGATCCACAAGCCGCACCTCGGCACCGTACGACGCGAAGAGCGCGGCCCACCCGCTGCCGATCTCTCCCGCGCCGATGATCGCGACTGGTGCGGCGGGACTCACGCGGTGCCGGCGCGCGCCGCGGTCGCGGAGGCGAGCCAGCGCTCCGCATCGTCGGCGCCGCTGGCGAGCGCGCCCTGCGGCAGCCACTTCGCGAACAGCGTCCGCTCGATGAGCGCGAGCACCTCGCGCGCGCGCACGCTCGTCGCCACCCATACGCGCCCGCCAATCACCGACCGGCTCACCGCGCCGCGACGCTCTCCCTCGGCCAGCGACACGTCGAGCCGCATCTCCTCCCACCCCGCGAGCGACGGATCCGCCGCGAGCGCGACGGCCAGCGCGTCGTTCACGATGCACCCCTCGAAGTGCTCGTGCGCGCTGTGGAAGTCCGCGTAGAAGCGCAGCGCGTCCGCCCAGAACTTCGCGTCCTCGTCCGTCTCACCCGCGCGCTCGAGCAGGTGAATCGCGCTGGCTGGCACGGCGATGCGGCGCGTCACGTCCAGCGGCACGAGTCGCAGGTCGAGCCGGGCGTGCAGCACGAAGTCCGCCGCCTCCGGATCCGACCACCAATTGAACTCGCTCGTCGGCGTCTGCGTCCCCGGTACCGCGATCGTTCCGCCCATCACGTACACGGTGCCGAGCAGGTCGGCGATGTCCGGCGCGAACGCGATCGCGCTGGCGAGATTGGTGAGCGGACCGAGACAGCAGAGCGCGAGCCGGTGCCCGCCGCGCACCTGCGCGATGATCTCCTCCGCCGCGCCGTCGCCCTCGTGCTCCGCCGCCAGCGACGGAATCACATAGCCGAGTCCTTCGGGACCGTGCGTTTCGCGCGCGGGCTGCGGCTCGCGCACGAGCGGCGCCGCCGCGCCCGCGACGATCGGCACCGTGATCCCCGCGCGACTCGCGACGAGCCGCGCATTCCGCGTCGCGCGATCGACATCCGTGTTCCCGTGCACCGTCGTGATCGCGACAAGTCGCAGCGCCGTGAGCCGCGACGCGAACGCGAGCGCCACGGCATCGTCGATGCCAGGATCGGTGTCGATCAGAATCGAAGTCGGCATGAGCCGTGAAGATGCAGATGGGGGGCGCAACGCGCCACGTCGCGTAACGTGACCTTCATCACGTGATTAGCTTGCTCCAATGGTCGCCCTCTTTTTCGCGCTCCAGCTCCGCACGATCACGATCGACCAGCGCCTGGCCGCCGATGCGCGCCTCGGCGTGGGGGACACGGTGGTGGTCGCGGGCGCGGCCGGTGCCGCCGGCGACTCGGTGACCATCGCCGCGATCGTCGGCCGCCGCGCCGACCCGAGCGAGATCGCGCGCAGCGATTACCGCGTGCACCTCCATCTCGACCAGCTCCAGCGCCTCATCGGCTACGGCGACCGCGTCGACAGGTTCGCGGTCGGCACGCACGGCGATGCCGCGGCCGACTCTGCCGTGCGCGCCATCAACGATGCCGCCTTCGGATTCCGCGCCTACCGATCGCGCGACATCGCTGTCGAGACCTCCGAGACGTTCGCCGTCGTGAGCCGCTTTCATCGCGCGATAGGCGTGATCACCATCGTGGCGAGCTCGGTGTTTCTGCTGTGCATCCTGCTGCTCAAGGTCGACGAGCGACGCCGCGACGTCGCCGCCCTCCGCCTCCTCGGCATCTCGCGCCGGAGCGTGATGCTGAGCGTCGTGCTCGAGGCCGCGTTCATCTCGGTGATCGGGAGCGGCCTGGGAGTGGGGATTGGCTGGGTCACCTCGGCCATCGTGAACTGGCACTACCAGCTGCGCTACCAGACGCCGCTCAGGTTCACGCTCGTCACCGGCGACATCATCCTCGTTGCCGTGTCGCTCTCCCTCGTGCTCGGCGTGCTCGCCGGCGCGCTCGCGGCGCGGCGGCTCGTGCGCTCGCACCCGCTCGCCCTGCTCGGACGCTGATGCGGTTCGTGCTCGCGCTCGCCTCGCTGCGGCGCAATCGCGCGCGGACGATCCTCGCGGTGCTCGGCGTCGCGATCGCCGCGGCGATGCTCCTCGACATGGTGATGCTGTCCACCGGCATGCGCGAGTCGTTTCGGCAGCTGCTCCTGAGCCGCGGCTTCCAGATGCGACTCACGCCGCGCGGCACGCTCCCCTTCGACACCGAGGCGAGCATCCCGGGCGCCACGGGCATCGCCGCCAGGATCCGCTCGCGCCCAGAGGTCGACCTCGTGAGCGCCGTGCTCGGCGCGTCCGTGCACGTGCTCCGCGGTGACTCCACCGTCACGTCGTTCGCGCTCGGCGTGGACCCCCGCGCGCAGGGCGACTACGAGCTCGCGGCGGGGGCGGACGCGCTCGCGCCGGACGCGATCGTGGCGAACGAGGACTTTCTGCGGGCTACTCGCGCCAAAATCGGCGACACGCTGCGAATCGCCGCCGGCTACGATCCGCAGCTGCGATCGCACTCGGGGGAGCGCGCGCTCGTGGTCGCGGGACGCGCGCGATTCCTCTATCTCGCCGCCGGCCAGCTGGCGATCGCGCTCCCGCTCCGCACGCTGCAGCAGATGACCGGCGCCGCGCACGACGACCGCGCGTCGCTCTTCATGGTTCGCGTGCGAAATCCATCCACGGTGAAGGAGGTGAGCCGCTGGATCCGCGACAGCTTTCCCGCCATCGACGTCATCTCGACGTCGGACGCGATGGCGCGAGTGGACGAGCGGCTGAGCTACTTCCGGCAGCTCAGCGCGATCCTCGGCGCGGTGAGCCTGATCGTCGGCTTCCTGCTCGTGACTACCCTCGTCACCGTGTCCGTGCACGAGCGAACGGGCGAGATCGTGGTGATGCGCGCGATCGGCGTCTCGCGTCTCCACGTGGTGCAGCAGATCGTGCTCGAGGGCACCGCGATGACCGTCGCCGGCGCGGTGCTGGGCACGGGGCTCGGGCTCATCACCGCCCGCTACCTCAACACCATCCTTTCACGATTCCCGGGGCTTCCGGCGGCGATCGATTTCTTTTTGTTCCAGCCGCGCGACGCCTGGACCGCGATCGGCCTCCTCACGGCCTGCGGCGTGCTCGCGGGGCTGTATCCGGCGTGGCGCGCGGCGTCGCTCCCGCTGGCGCACACGCTGCGCGAGGAGGCCGTGGCGTGACGGTGCTCGTGCGGGCCCGCGATGTGCGTCGTGACTATCCGCTGGACGGAGAGGCCGTTCACGCCCTGCGCGGGGTGTCGCTCGATATCGAGCGCGGCGAGTATCTCGCGATCGTGGGCCCCTCCGGCTGCGGAAAGTCATCGCTGCTCAACCTGCTCGGCGCCATCGACGCGCCGACAAGCGGCAGCGTCGAGATAGAGGGGCGCAACGTCGGCTCGCTCGGTGACCGGGAGGTCACGGCGTTCCGGCTGCATCACATCGGATTCGTCTTCCAGCGGTTCTACCTGTTGCCGATCCTGAGCGCGCGGGAAAATGTCGAGCTGCCAATGGCGGAGGCAGGCGTTCCCGCGGCCGAGCGGAGGCAGCGGTCCACGGAGCTGCTGCGTTACGTGGACCTGGGAGATCGGTTGCGGCACCGCCCCTCGCAGCTGTCGGGCGGGGAGCAGCAGCGGGTCGCGATCGCGCGGGCGCTCGCGAACCGCCCCGCGCTCCTGCTGGCGGACGAGCCAACCGGCGAGCTCGATGCGAAGACGGGGCGCGAGATCATCGACCTGTTCGGGCGGCTCAACGCGGACGGCACGACGGTGGTGGTGGTGACGCACGACGAAGGGCTGGCCCGGGCGGCGCGGCGCGTGGTGCACATGCGCGATGGACAGATCGTTCACGATGAGGCATCGAGTGGATGACCGGGTGATGAAAGTGCGGCTCGCGCCGCTGGAGGACATGCCCGGAACGGCCACCACGCGTGCGTGGCCGCTCTCGACGCTCGTGGCGTACCTGTTCGACGGGCGCAGCTGCGACGAGGTGCGCGAGCTGCTCGCGGTGGGTGAGGGAACGGCGCACGGCACGATGGTGTCGTTCACGCCCGTCGCGCTCACCGCGAAGGAGCTGAGCGCGATCGAGGCGCGGTTCCCCAAGCCGCACCCCGCGCCCGCGCTCGCGCACGAGCATGCGGCGCTGGTGGAGCTCGACATGCCCGCGCTCCAGCCCACGCTCAGCGTCCCGATTCGCGGCGACCAGCCGCTCATCGACCGCATCGCGCAGCGCGCCGCGTATCTCTCGTTCGACTACGGACCGTGGGCGGACGTGTACGTGAGCACGCTCACGCGCGAGGAGGCCGCGGAGCTG